>Ga0316205_10000154_pt1 | contig 149356 bp, 123 predicted proteins | sample 3monthpyrite_MG_FD_204941 | JGI IMG/M metagenome (GOLD analysis project Ga0316205, IMG submission 204941) | Microbial mat bacterial communities from mineral coupon in-situ incubated in ocean water Damariscotta River, Maine, United States -... | ecosystem: Environmental > Aquatic > Marine >...
GCTGGTAGAAGAGATCAGTCAGCAACCGGCTCGATTAGATGAGCTTGCCCAGAAGTTGATCGCACTGGAATTAGCGATTCCAGGCATTTATGTGGCGGCGCTGAAACTCATGCAAGCGTATCCACAGACCCAGGTGTTAGTTTGGCCACTCGCCGTTACCATCATTTTTTGGTTTATGGCGCTGTTATTGGCCTTTGTTAGTTTATTCCCCAAAACCTATCAAGTCGATCCGAATTTATTGCGTCGCCATGAATCGGCTAATCATGAACAGCCACTGAGTATTGAAGCATTTTTTTCACGTAGCGCCGCCTACAAACGACGGTTATTAGCGGTTTCTTGTTTTTTATTTTTTGCGGGCATTGTTAGCGCGGATTTTAGTGTTTTGTAAATTCCCGAGACAATGGGTTTTTGGATGTTGATAGGAAATCAAATAAGGAGAACAATATGGAAAGGCAACGGTTAAGTTTTCAATGTTGTGGTTGTGACAGGGACTTTGGGCAAACCATTGCTCTCAATGACGGGGATGAGTTGTTGCTAGAATGTCCTTTTTGCGGAGAGAAATGTAAAGTCGATATTGAACCACATAGAAATAAAGTGGTGGAGATCATGCGCGGCAATATATCGATTCCAACCATCAAAAACGATGCCTAATTTACAAGGAAACGACAATGCCACGCCTGGTTAGCCATACCCCGTTTATTATTGAGCCACCACAAATACTGGAACAGCAAGTCGAGTTAATGAGAAACTGCCGTGAGCTGGCGAGCAAATATGCTTTTCGCGAGTTAGTAACCGATGAAGAGTTAATATCTGTGGGTCAACAGCTTTGGCAAGCATTGGCAATCGATGAGGCATTCGACCAGGCTCATCAACAAGCCGGTCGTTATACTTTGCCGATTATTCTGCAAAGCCAACAGGCTGACACCCAGCAATTACCTTGGGAAATTCTGCATCACCCAAGCTTGGGATTTTTGGCCAAATCCGAACTGTTTACCTTTTCGCGGCGTATTTATGCTGAGCAAACGCAGCTAACTGATTTACAACCAGGACCATTGCGAGTTTTGTTATTCACTTCCTTACCGGATGACCTGGAGGCTGAACGGGCACGCCTGCATACCGAGGATGAACAAGCCCAGGTACAAGAAGCGTTAATGCCATGGATTGCCAAAGGTCTAGTAGATTTAGACGTGCCAGATGATGGTCGTTTCTCATCGTTAAAGCACTATCTGCATGAATTTCAGCCCCATGTAATATTTCTCAGTGGTCATGGGCAATTTCATCATCAACCCCATGAAGATCAGCCGCCTTATGGCGTATTTTTGTTTGAACAAACCAGTGGCGCCAGCGATCCGGTGGCTGAATCTGATCTTGCCCAGGCTTTCATTGGTTGTAATGTACAGTGTGTGGTGTTATCGGCTTGTGAATCCGGCAAAGCCAGCTCCGATGTCTTAAATCATGGCTTGAGCCGCCAACTACACCAGCTTGGCATTCCCCATGTGGTTGGTATGCGAGAATCCATATTGGATCGGGCAGGCATTTTATTTGCCCGGCATTTTTGTGATGCCATCGCCAATCGCGAGCGAGTGGATATGGCCTTACAATTGGCACGCGCTGCCATCACGCTGCCGATGCAAGGGGCCACCTGGCGAGATACTAATCGTACCGTCTTAACCGAGCTAAGTCTTGGACAATGGTGTTTGCCCTCATTGCTGTCATGTCAAACCGAACAAGCTTTGATAGATTGGCAATTTACCCCCAAACCACTGGCCAAAGAATTATTTAATGAAACGCTAAAAAGCATTAGCTTACCATCACGTTTTGTGGGACGGCGTAGTGAATTACATGCCTTGCGCAGTCGCTTGCGATCAGGAGAAATAAAACAACTGTTAATCACGGGTCCCGGTGGGCAAGGCAAAACTGCATTGGCCGGAAAACTCGCGCAAACTTTAGAAACTTCGGGTTATCAAATATTGGCCTGGTCCGCCCAGTCGGAGTCCCGTTGGAGTGATTTTGTCTTTGACCTGGAGTTTATGTTATCCGATCAGCATAAAGATTATTATAACCATAAAGTATTGCAACTAAAAGATGACTATCACAAAGCAAAACTGCTGCTTGAACTTCTGTTAAAACAAACCGACAATCGCATGGTAGTTTTCCTTGATAATCTGGAGTCCATTCAACATGCTGGTACCCGCGAGCTGGAAGATCAAACTATTGGCGAATGGATTACCGCCGCACAAGCGCTGGCAACGCAAGGTTTGATTTTACTACTGACCTCCCGTTGGCAGTTACCGAATTGGCCAGAAAAAAATAGCTGGCCATTGACGCCAGCCATTTATGGGGATTTTTTACGATTCGCTCAATATCAGAATTTGCCGGTTAACTTCTCTCAGCAACGCGATCGCTTATACAGGGTGTACCAAACCCTACACGGTAATTTTAGGGCGCTGAGCTTTTTTGCCGCCGCCATGCAAGATATGCAGAGTGATGAAGAATCACAATTTCTCGATCAATTGGCCCAGGCCGAAGCAGAGATTCAAGCCAATATGGCTTTGTCAATGGTGATAAAGCATCGTAGTCAGGCGGAATATCAGTTATTAACAAAACTGCAAGTCTATCAAACGCCGGTACCCATTGAGGGGGTGATCAAACTGATTTTAGATGAAGAACAGCCCGAGTCATTACTCGATGTCTTAGTGGCGGTGTCTTTAGTGGAAAAGTCTTATACGCATGATCTGCAAACTCATGAATATCAATGCTCGCCACTGGTTTCCCAATGGTTAACAAAACAAGACCCAACACCATTGCCAAACGATTTATACAAAACCGCTGCGGATTATCAAATTTATTTGTTTGATCAGGAACGCAGAACACTGAACCAGGCCATGATTGTGCATCAAGCCTTGTTATTGGCCAATGCAAATGAACAGGCTCATCGTTTTGCCCTGGATTATATCGTTGGCCGACTCAATCAAGCTGGATTTTATCAACGATTATTAAAAGACTGGTTACCAGCAATTTGCCAAGCGGATGATAAAAAAAATCGGACTGAAGCTTTGGGACAAACCGGAAAACAACATCTACATCTTGGCGACTATGAAATCGCGCTGGACTACCTCAAGCAATCGCTGGCCATAAGACAGGAGATCGGCGACAAAGCCGGGTTGTGTGCAACCCTGTTTAATATGGGACATATTCATTTACAAAATGAAGAACCCGCTGAAGCCCTGCAAACCTGGTTAACGGTTTATCAATTGGCCAAGCCCATGAATCAAGCCGATGCTTTAACGGCGTTGGAAAATTTGGCGAGTCAATTAGGGTTGCCTGGTGAGGGCTTGCAGGCTTGGGAGAGTTTGTTGCAACAGCATATGAAAAAACATGAAACTGAAAAGAAAACTGAATAACAGGAACCAAGATCTCCCTGGCATCCGGCATACCTGCTATTGCTCAAGCAACGAGTAATATTTAGGGGCAATGCCACATACCGCTCATTTTTTCTCACCTTGATAAAAAAATGCTTTGTCTTTGTTTGACAAGGTTTTAATTCCCACACTATTAATTTTTACCCACCCTCATTAACAATTTGTAACAATCGTTAACTTTTCTGAAAAGATTTAAAGTCTGAGTTTTTTTACTATAGATCTCGTACCTTATGGTTAGTTGTTGAGAGTCCTTAACTTTGATTCATGGAATATAGAGGAAACCGTCATGAAATTACGTAAATTGTTAATCCCCTTTACTATCATTGCCAGTCTAACTGCCCTGGTATTAAGCGGTTGTGGTCGCCATCACCAGGATCCCGAAGATAAAGCTGAGTGGATTGTGCACAAAGTGAGTAAGAAACTGGATTTGAATGAACAGCAAAAAGTTAAATTGGAAGCGGTTAAAACTGAAATTATGCAGAATTACAAAAAACATCATCAAAATAAAAATCAAATGATGGATACCTTATTGGCAGAAATACAAAAGCCGCAAATTGATCCATCCGTATTAATGGGTATGGTGAATCAACATCAATCACGGGTGGATGAAGTCGCCCCTGGGGTGATCAATAAACTGGTGGAGTTTCATGCGTCACTCACTGAGGAACAAAAACAGAAATTAACGAAAAAACTTGAAAAATTTAGAAAACACCATCAACATGACGAAAGTTGATAACAAAAATCGAATAATGTAGACAAATCGCGAAATACAGAACCGTTATCCATGGGCGCCGTTGTCACAGCGGTGCCGATGGATAAGGAATGAGCGCGTGATAACTTCCCGATTTGGCGCTCATATTTGGTTTGTATTGGTTCGTTCTGAGTGAACAAAAGTGCAGGAATAGTGGTTCTCTTTCGAGCTTTTGTGATTGAAGAACGGGCCAAGACGGGCGGAAGATGAGATGCCAAATCGGGAAGTTATTGCGTGCTCATTCCTAAGTTATTTAATTCCCATAGCGGCTGAGTAAATATGACAAATAAACAACTGTTAATCATCGATGATGATGTTAAATTGTGTACTTTGCTTAGCCGTTATCTCAATAAATACGATTTTAGTATGCTCACGGCCAATAAACCGAGTGAAGGATTTTCTATTCTTAAAAGCAATAACATTGATTTGATCATCTTAGATGTGATGTTACCCGAAATGGATGGTTTTGAAACCCTCAAGGCCATTCGGAAAGTGCAAAATACCCCGGTCATTATGTTAACCGCCCGTGGTGAGACCATGGATCGTATTGTGGGTTTGGAGTTGGGGGCCGATGATTATTTACCAAAACCCTTTGAACCTCGCGAATTACTGGCTCGAATTCAAACGGTGTTACGACGCTATCAGGCGGTGATAGCAACTAAACCACCCAGCCAAATCAAGTCGAGTGAACTGGTGGTTGATGGCCAATCTAGAAGTGCTACGCTGGGTCAAGTCGATTTACAATTGACCACCATGGAGTTCGAAATTTTGCACCTGTTGATGAGCCATCCCACCCGTGTTATCAGCCGAGATAATATCATGGACGACACTCGTGGCATTGACTGGAATGCCTTTAACCGATCTATCGATGTGGCTGTCTCGCGATTGCGAACCAAGCTGCAAGATGATGCAAAACATCCCAGGTTTATTAAAACCATTTGGGGACGAGGTTATCAATTTATCGGCGAATTAAATCATGACAGTGAATAGCTGGGTATCCTCACTGCGACGTTCCATTTTTTTTAGACTGTTATTGGTTTTTTTAGCAACGGCGATTTTGCTCGCCGTGTTAGTCGCTTCTTCAGCCAATTATTTAAGTGACCCGAAACGTTTTATTCATCAAAAAATCGAAGCGAATTTACAGCAATATACCCATTATTTAATACAAGAAATGGGTGATCCTCCTGATTTTCAAAAAGCCAATGACTTAGCCAATTCTTTAAGTTTAGCCATCCACATCAAATCGCAAAACACAACGTGGCAAAGTAACGATTATGATATACCTCAAAAGTATTTAGAAAAGCAACACCACATGACTCATGCCAAGGATTTTCGTATCGGACACTATCGGGGGTATTCGTTTGTTATTATCAAAAACACACCCTATGAATATCATTTTGTCATTAATCATAAACGATTTACCGAAAATAAAATTCAATTTTTATTGATGCTGATCTTCAGCATTATTATTGTCATAACGTTTAGTTATTTGTTAGTGAGATGGTTATTTAGACCCATACGCTGGTTAAATACCGGGGTGGCTGAAGTATCAAAGGGCAACTTTAAAGTGCAAGTGCCCATCAGAAAACATGACGAAATCGGCGAATTAGCCGAGGCGTTTAATCAAATGGCGACACAGATAGATTCCATGATAAAAAATAAAGAACAGTTGTTATTGGATGTCAGTCATGAACTTCGATCACCATTAACCCGCATGAAACTAGCCATGGAGTTTGTTGACAATGAGGAGGCCAAACAAAGTATACAAGAGGATGTGCGGGAAATGGAAACCATGATTGCCGAGCTGTTAGAATCTGCTCGCTTCTCCAGCAATAATAATCAATTAAAAAAAACTACTTTCTCGCTCAAAGAAATGCTCAGCGAGCTGATTTTCCGATATGAAAATAGCAGTCCCGGCGTGGTATTGCTTCAGCCACAAAGCTCGGTGTCAATCCATGCCGATTATGATCGATTGCAAATCGTGTTACGTAATCTTTTAGATAATGCGGTGAAGTACTCAAAACATCAATCAAGGCCGGTGGAAATATCCGTAAGCGATCAACCAACAGAAATTATATTAAGCATCAAAGATTATGGTGAAGGCATTCCCCGAGAGGATTTAACCCATATATTCGACCCGTTTTATCGCGTGGATAAATCACGCAATACCCAAACCGGAGGGTATGGCTTAGGGTTGAGCCTTTGCCATAAAATTATTATCGCCCATGGAGGAACAATTAATGCGGAAAGTGAAATAGATAAACAAACCCAATTTCGCATTGAGTTACCCAAAACATGTTAGGAATGGGCACGAAATAACTTCCCCGTTTGGCATCTCATCTTCAGCCTGTCTTCGCCCGTTCTTCAATCAAAAAATACTCACTTTAGCCCGGCTAGAGCTGCGTTTTTTCTCAATCAGAATGAACAAATACAAACCAAATCTGAGCCCCAAACAAGGAAGTTACTCCATACCCATTCCTTAGCAATGGGCAGGATTTATACTGCTCATATTTAATCGGATTTTTTTTACTTTTTAGAAAAAATTTCGTTTATAATCCTTATTATCTACTTTAAAAAATCTTAGAGCCTCTAACAAAATGAATAACAAATTGTATAATCCAGACTCATAGCCCCTAGTCGGCAGTCCAGGGAACAGATTTGGTTTCAAAACACGCTGTGAATATATCCCTATACGCTCTGCATTTTCATCCATGAAAATGAAGGTGTTTGAAACCAAACCTCCCCCCTGAACTAGGGGGTACACTAAATCTGAGTTGAAATTCATTTTGTTAGAGGTTCTTAAAAAGTATTATTTAACAGCAGAGCATCTGGAGCGTATTTTTATAACCAACGATTAAACTCATGTTTATGCCAGAAGGCAGCTAAAATGCCCTTACTTAATTGTTTAAGACAAACCCACCGATTATCCATTCATCTAAAGTTCCTACAAATTTGCCTGCTGTATGGGCTACTGTGTCTAGCCAGTCTAACAGGCTTGGCTGCACCGTCATCTTCACCCTCAACTTCAGATAAACAGAAAACATTTCAACGTTGGGCGGCTTTGCCTATCATCATGTATGACAATGAAGCGGGGTTGCAACTTGGTGGCATGTTAGTGCGGTTTTTTCAACCTAAAAACCCGCAGGACCGAACTCCATCTGTCGATATTGCTGTATTTGGCTCCACCAATAAACAATATGTGCTGTCAATTTCGCCCAATCTTTATTTTGACAACAATAAATACCATTTAAATGGCTTTCTTTCTGGCAGTTACTGGCCGGCTAATTATTACGGTATTGGCAATGATACCCCCGATGATGATGACCCAGAAGTTTATGAAGCCAGCAATATTGCCACCAAAGTATTGTTTGAGAGGCAATGGCAAGAGGCCTGGTATGTAGGCGGTATTTATCAATATATCTATGAAACATTCGACTTGGAAGGCGGTCGTGTGCTGGAGACAGGTAGCGTACTGGGGGTGGATGGTAAAAATCACTCAGGGCTAGGATTGACCTTCTCATATGATTCTCGGGACAATGCCAATGATGCGCGTAGCGGCACTTATTTTAGGCTAGAGTCGACGCGATTCGATGAGACAATTGGCAGCGATTTTGATTATTCACTACATGAATTCCAATTAAATCGATACATGCCACTGGCCAATCTAAAGGGGGTCGCCATCGGTGGATATTTACGTGTCACTCAAGGCGATGTTCCTTTCCGGTATCTAAGTAGCCCCAATGGCTCGACTGTCCTGCGTGGTGTTGAAAATGGACGTTTTCGTGACCGAGACTTAGCTGCATTTTCAAGCGAATATCGATTTCCCATTAGGTCTCGCTGGGGAGGGGTTTTCTTTATAGAAACCGCTCAGGTGGCGCCTCATCTAAAAGACTTGACGGCTAAAGGCTGGAGATACAGCCTAGGGGGAGGGGTTCGCTATGCCGTCAATCCCTCGGAACGATTTAATATTCGCTTCGATTTTAGTTATGTTGAACAGCGCTTTGGTTTGGCGGCGATTAATATTCGTGAGGCGTTTTAGAAAGAGCAAAGTCAGTTGGTTAGGCCAGATACATACCGCTCATTCCTAAGGAATAATCCGCAAAAAAGGAGGCTAACTTACTTTGAGTCAACACCCGGCGAGACAGGCGAGATTGTCTCGAATCAAAGCAATCATGGAGAGAACTAATGAAAGCCAGTGTATTTACAAAATACGGATCGCCTGATTTTTTTCAACTAAAAGAGGTAGCAAAACCGACTCCCAAGGATAATGAAGTCTTGATAAACGTTCATGCGGCGTCCATCAACTCATGGGACTGGGAAATTCTGATGGGTACGCCGTTCGTGAACCGTTTAATGGTCGGGCTTCTAAAACCAACAAAAATAAAAATACTCGGATGTGATATCGCGGGACGGATTGAAGCGATTGGTAGAAACGTAATGCAGTTTCAGCCAGGTGATGAGGTGTTTGGAGATCTATCTGGTGCTGGTTGGGGTGGTTTTGCCGAGTATGTCTGTGCGCCTGAAAAGGCATTAGCGCAGAAACCGACCAGTCTGACATTCGAGCAAGCAGCGGCTGTACCGCAAGCGGCACTGCTCGCTCTGCAAGGTCTTCGCGATAAAGGACAGATTCGGCGAGGACAAAAGGTTTTGATTAATGGTGCATCGGGTGGTGTGGGGTCGTTTGCGGTGCAGATTGCCAAATCATTCGGGGCTGAAGTGACCGGCGTGTGCAGCACTAACAAATTGGAATTTGTACGTTCGATGGGTGCAGACCATGTCATTGACTATACGCAAGAAGATTTTACCAAAAATGGACTGCGTTATGAGCTGATTCTTGATGTTAAGGGATATCATTCCATTTTCGATTACCAGCGTGCCTTAAGTCCCAAGGGAATTTATGTCATGGTCGGAGGTGCCTCGGCTCTAATTTTCCAGGTTATGTTCCTGGGGTCATTGATTTCAATGACTCGGGGTAAGAAAATGGGGCTCTTGTTGTATAAAGCAAACAAGGATTTGACTTTCATGAAAGCCCTTCTTGAAGCCGGTAAAGTGGTACCTGTTATAGATAAACGTTACCGCTTAAGTGAAGTTGCTCAAGCTCTCCGGTATTTTGGAGAAGGAAACGCCAAAGGAAAAGTCGTCATTTCTTTGGAGGAATATTTATGAAAGCCGTCGTATATACCCGATATGGGCCACCGGGTGTTCTGCAACTCAAAGAAGTACCAAAACCTATCCCTAAGGACAATGAAGTACTCGTAAAGATATATGCCACAACAGTCAATCGAACAGACAGTGCAACAATTAGGGCAGTACCATTTTTTGCGAGATTGGTGACAGGACTATTCAAACCAAAGAAACAAACCCCCGGAACTGAATTTGCCGGAGAAATCGAAACGATTGGCAAAAGTGTATCGTCGCTAAAAGTAGCAGATAAAGTTTTTGGGTTTGATGACTCGGGCTCCGAATCGCATGCTCAATACTTGACAATAAAAGAAGATAAGGTAATTACAATGCCTGAAAATATATCCTATGAGCAGGCGGCGGCGAGTTCTGAAGGTGCGCATTATGCGTATAATTTTATAAAAAAAATAACTCTCCAAAAAGGACAAAATGTTCTCGTTAATGGTGCAACAGGTGCGATTGGCTCGGCGGCCGTGCAATTTCTAAAATATTTTGAAGTGAATGTGGCGGCCGTGTGCAGTACCAATCACATAAAATTAGTCAAATCATTAGGTGCTGATAAAGTCATTGATTATACCAAAGAGGATTTTACAAAAGAGGATCAAAAATATAACTTCGTTTTTGATACTGTTGGTAAAAGTTCTTTTTTTAAGTGCAAGCAATTACTGAAATCAGGGGGAATTTATATTTCATCAGACCTGGGTTATATGGCTCAAAATATTTTCTTACCACTGATTACACCGATGATAAAACCACTGATTGGAAATAAAAAAACTGTATCACCAATTCCTACTGATATTGGGGGAAGTCTACTTTTAATCAAAAATCTCATAGAGCAAGGAAAATTTAAAGCCGTAATAGATAGACAATATCCGCTAGCACAAATTGTCGACGCATATCGATATGTTGGAAAAGGACACAAAGTAGGGAATGTTGTTATCACTATAAATCATAAGAAAGAATGAGATAAAAAGATGAGGTAGTCACTTTAACGATAATTAATGAAAATGATTTAATAGTGATAGGCGTTTTTATAGATCGGGCCTTTGTCGACTGACACGGATAATCAGTGGATGTCTGGATATTAGCGTCCGGACTTATGCTTGCAATATGATGATAGGGATAGGACGTGACGAATGTCTAAAAAAGGTGTTGAACAAAAACCTTCAGAAACGGCTTTATTTGCCGCACTATATCGAGCCATAATAGCCAGCAAAGAGTTTAACAACGAAGGCGTTGGGTCAGATGATTTGGCTAAGTATTTTTTACCTTCATTTTTAAGGTTTCTAATTCAGTTTAATTTTATTAGAGAAAATATTAAAAATAATAGTAACAAGTTGACTCCTGGGATATACGAATATGTACGGGCAAGAACAGCGTTTTTTGACAATATTTTTGTCGAGGCGCTAAATAAAAAGATACCTCAAATCGTAGTGCTTGGTGCAGGGTATGATACAAGGGCTTATCGTTTTGCTTTATTAAATGACAGCACTAAGATATTTGAACTGGATATAACACCGACACAGAACAGAAAGAGGCAATGTTTACAAAAAGCGAAGATAGATTTCACAAAGCATACTACGCTTGTTCCTATAGACTTTAATAAACAATCATTAAAAACTGCTCTAGAGAAGGCTGACTATGACAATAATGAAAAAACATTATTTATATGGGAAGGCGTTAATTATTATCTCGACCCGGGCGCCGTTGATGTAACATTGGAGTTCGTAAAAAACACTGTAAATCATGAAAGTTTCATCGCATTAGATTATGCTATCTCGATTTCAGAGGAAAATATTAATGATTATTACGGGGCAAGAAAATTCATTGAATTTTGGAAGAAGCGTCGCTCAGGCGAGCCCTTTAAATTTACTATTGATGAAGGAGCAATAGAATCATTTTTAGAACAAAGAGGACTAAAAATAGTTAACCACCTGGACAATGAGCAGATTGAAAAAATGTTTCTACATACAGAACATGAATCGTCGTTGGGACGAATTACTGGATTTTTTCGATTTGTAATAGCTTCACCAAATAATAATCTGCAGACAAATAAAAGTTAGCTTTAAATCTATTTTTTATAATTATCCTCAAGGGAAGTGTAATAATGAAGATAAAACACTATTTGTACAATGCCTTCATCATTGAACACCGCGATAAGAAAATTGCTATTGATCCTGGGCAGAATTTGTGGATATTCAAGCTCAATAGCCTTATTCCGAAACCTGAATGGGAAAGTGTTACCCATGTTTTACCCACCCATGGTGATCCTGATCATTTTGTTTATGCGGTACCTCTGGCAAAGCAGGCACAGGCAACTGTTGTTTGTGGAGAGGCATTGGCGGGTGACTTTTTTGCTGATCAGGTTAAGGAGATTCATACGATAGCTGTTGGTGAGACGGTTAGCCTCGATAACTTCAAGGTGGAAGGACTGGTGGCGAAGCATGGCTCCTTGCCGGTAAAACTCCTTGGCGGATTGGTTAACATAAAAAATGAACTTGCTCAAGGCAACTGGGGTGGAAAAAAGATTTTCCTCGGACCCATCAAAATTCTTGAGACCAAGGAAAAAATGCAAGTCTATAGCCTTGGAACCATTAAACTCTTTTTTGGATTGATAAAGCTGTATAAAGAAAATGTCGATTTTGCTCGCGGGTCGATGGGTTTTAAAATTACGATTGAAGATAAAACCGTTGTTAATCTTGGCGATACCGTTTTTCAAGAGGGATGGGAGGGATTAAAACCGGATGTATTAATGATTCCCATCGGCGGTAGAGAGATTAGGAGTACCATGAATGAAAAAGAAGCACTGGAGGCAGTCAGATTGATTGAGCCAAAAAACGTGATACCTTGCCATTATAATTGCAGTTTCTTATGGCGAAAAAACTTTAACCCCGCCGATGATGAGATGTTCAAACGCGAAGTGGAGAAAATGGGAATTGCTTGTCACATCATGGATTACGGAAGTGAGATTGAAATCTAATATCAAACTGTCCATTGCCAATGGGGATATTTCACTAACTATCCCGACGGATACGTCGGCGACCCTGTCGTGCTTATCGGCAACCGGCACGATTACAACATCAAATTTAACCGTCCTAAATCCCATTCAAACAAGCCATTCTTTTTTTGGAACATTAGGTGAAGGCAGCGGTGATATAAGTATTTCCACCGCGAACGGTGATATTGCGATATCGGGTAGATAATATACTCGTAGCGTTAGTTCTGTTTCGTTATACCCAAGAGGTAAATACGTTATTACCTTATGGAATTAAAAATTTTTTACCATAATGCTAGGAGTATATATTCAGCATGAATTATGTAGAGTCCAATCTCATCGTTCCAGGAAGTGGCGCGGCAACAGTCGCTCACGTTATGGCAAATGAATAAGTTATTCGTTATTGGGTTCCTATTTATACAGATTTCCATGTTTGGGTGCGCCGCTACGAACGCAGGCGATTTGGTACGAGAGCAACGCATCGCAGAAAGTCGGCAATGGAACGGGGAAACTTTCCAAAATCCAGAGCGGGTGCCAGCTGTTGAGTGGGGAGAAAGTGCGAAGACCTTCTGGGATTATTTTTTCAATAAACCAGAAGAATCTATTGCTAGTCCTCCACTGCCTGCGGAGCCCTTTGATATTTCCCAATGGGATGGGCAACGAGGCTTGCAATTTGCTTGGTTAGGGCACGCAACTTTCCTTATTAAGCTTGATGACAAAGTGATCTTGACTGATCCCATGTTCTCACAACGAGCAGGCTCCTTTGGTTTTTTGAGTCCTAGGCGATATTCTAAAACGCTTGCTTCAGCGGACAATCTGCCCATGGTCGATGTAGTATTGATTACGCATAATCATCCCGATCATCTGGACGAGGAATCTATTAAGGCGCTTATTCCCAAGACCAGCCACTTCATCGCGCCTCTATTTGTAGGGAAATTATTGGAAGAGTGGGGTGTATCACATAAAAAGATATTTGAACTTGACTGGTGGCAGACAAAAAGCATTGACGATTTAACCATTACCGCAGCACCCGCTAAGCACACTTCCGAGCGGGGTATATTTGATAAAAATATGACGCTTTGGGCTTCCTATGCTATTAAAGGAAAGAAGCAGAGCCTATATCTTAGCGGAGACTCAGGCTGGCATAAGGGTCTCTACGAGATAGGTGAACGATTAGGACCTTTCGGCTTGACCTTCTTTGATATAGGTGCCTACGGTAAACAGAAAGGTTGGAAGGAGGTTCATTACACACCCGAAGAGGCGGTTAAAGCACACCAGGCAGTAAGGGGTAAACTGATGGTGCCTAGTGGCTGGGGTACCTTTGATCTTGCATTGTTCCCTTGGCACGAACCGATCGAACGGTTTTTGATTGCAGCTAATCAAGCTGGCATTGATTATCTTACACCTAAAATTGGAGAGGTGGTCAATCTTCGGCAGATGCGCGGTAGTGAAGCATGGTGGAAACCTTTTATTAATAAGATCCAGTGAATAAGCTGTCACGCATGATCGAACAACAGGCTTTCATCCACCAACGACGAGCGATCACCCAATGGCCTAGCCTATCTTCCAATCCATGCAGAATTATTCCTTTCATTAAAAACAAATCGACTGATAAACTACGGTATTCTGGTGACTCTTCATTTAGTATTTTCCAGCAAGCAACTCCTGAAAGCGAGATGTCTTTTGGTAATTATAGTCCCCATTGTCATTGAAAAATACTCTCTCTCCGATATTCTTGCTGAGGATAATCCATGCCAATTCCTTAGCTGATATCGAGTGATCAGCAGGTATGTCATGCGTTTCTTGGTAATAATCCTACAGTGATCCCATTTAGTTTTTAGCCACTACCAAGGCTTCTATCTTTTAGCTAACTCTGGGTTACCACAGTACAGTATGTTAAAATGTTATATGGACTATCAATGATAGACAGCAAGAAAGTAATCGCTGGGATAGCGACCGAGCATAAACCCGATTTAATTTTTTCAATTCCCTACCTGGATGACCTTTTATGAAAATTGTCATCACCTGTTTGTACAAAGTTACTCAATTATTGGACTTTGGACAGTCTACTCCGTCGGGTTACGCTGCGCTAACACCGACCTACTTGTTATACAGTAGCCTTAGCACAAGCCTGTAGGTCGAGTTAGCGCAGCGTAACCCGATCAGCGGTGCTTTGGAGGTTTGAGAAAAACCGTTCTTTTCCCCAAACCTCAAAGTTCGTGGAATTGAAATCTAGGCATAATCCTTTCAATGACTTGCCAACAAGAGAGTGGCGATGCTTGTCCAAAGTCCAATCAATTAAATACATTCAATCTCGACGATAGACAAGTACGATAATGACACCACCAATTTCTTGTTCAACCATATGTCATATTGCATTTTAAAAACATAAGACCGGAATTGATAAAATAGACAGAACAATCGGTGAGTATTTTAGTGAGGAAATTCTTCAGCGTAATCATATTTTCGTTTAGAAAAAGGAATCATGATATGAGACGTTACAGATGGAATATCAATAAAAACACCCTACAACTGTTGGTTATAATAACAATATTGTTTTTTCGATCGGCTTTTGCGGTAAATGCAGGGACAATTCATGGTCAGGTCCTGGATGAGCACAGTAATCTGCCTATTAGTGGGGTCTTGATTCAGATACAAAACCAACCTGACATCAGCACGATGAGTGATGAGCAAGGGACATTTCAGCTTACCGTACCGACCCCCGGCATTTATATCTTACAAGCCAGTCTTGAAAACTACGGATTCATTGAAACATCTGCAATTGAAGTTATTGAAAACATCGACACTCCACGGGTTACCATCCGGCTTTCACATTTATTGAATCTTCCTGAAATGCAGGTGGAGGGCGCACCGCCACCCGAAATGTCAATCGGCCGAACGGTTATAAGTGGCAAAGAGCTTGAGAAAATACCCGGTGCGGCGGGTGATCCAATGACGGCGTTACGGATATTACCCGGTGTCACCTCGGCCGACGATGGTGACGCGACTATCGCCGTGCGCGGTTCTAGCCCCGAAGATAATGGCTATTATGTTGATTTTCTAAACGTTGGTTACCTGTTTCATTTTTTTCCTATGAGGAGTGTATTACGTAGTGATTTGGTGGAAAACTTTGATTTATATGCGGCGGGTTTCGGCCCGGAGTATGGCGAGTACATCGGGGCAGTCATTGATGTTAAACAACGCGAACCTCGTGAAGACCGACTAGGGGGTGCTTTTAATATCAGCCTACTAGAAGCTGATATGCTATTGGAAGGACCCGTGACTAACAACAGCGCTTTTTATATTGCAGGCCGACGTAGTTATGTTGACAAAGTATTGCCAAAAAGTTTTTTCGAAGAAGATGGTGTTGAGGTAACCGAAATTCCGGTTTTTTCTGATTACCAGGGAAAATATCTCTGGCGGGCCAATGCATTTAATACCGTGAGTTTGCAGCTGATGGGTGCCAGTGACTCAATTAAAGCTAACTTTACAGCGGATTCCGATGCAGTGAAAAAAGACCCGGCACTTTTAGGTGAGGCGGGAGCGGGTACGGCATTTCATAGCCAGGGGGTGGTATGGTCAAGTGACATTAGTCACGAACTCAATAATAAACTGGCACTAGCGCATTTATTGACCACACTTGATTTTGTCATTGGTGATACGGGTGCATCAAATACCGGTGATGTCGATGTTGATGCTCATAATTATTACCTGCGAAATGAATTGATATGGATGCCAGCGATTGCTCATCAATTTACCTTTGGGGCTGGTTTTTACCGGAGTAAAGCTGTATTAGCACTGGATCTTATCAATGCTTTTTGCACCGAATTCGATCCTGATTGCAAATATTCAGAGGGTGAGCAGCTTACTTTAAATGAAACCCTTCGGAACTCTTACTGGTACCTTTCCGTGCGTGACCAATGGTGGGTAACTTCCGACGTTACCTTAAGCCTGGGTGCCAGACTCAATGATGAAAACTACCTCAATAAGCGTTACCTTGAGCCAAGACTAGGGGCGGAATATCAGCTAAATAAACGTACTGTGCTCAGTGCGGCATGGGGGAAATATAATCAATTCCCCAATATAACTTACGCCCTCAAAGAATTTGGCAACCCAAACTTGACACATCTAAAGTCCACGCACAGCGTGCTTGGTGTTGAGCATTTTGTTAATGATAGCTGGAGCGCTAAGTTGGAAAGCTATTACAAAACCTTAGACGATCTTGTGGTGAGTGACAATGATCCTGATGAAAACACTAATCAGAAATTCCTTAATGAAGTATCCGGTAAGGCCTATGGAATGGAATTGTTATTAAAACGACATCCCGTGGACGATTTTTCCGGCTGGTTTTCATTAACACTGTCACGTAGCGAACGGACTAATCATTTGACAGGTGAAATTTTCCGTTATCATCTGGATCGCCCGATCATGATAAACGCCGTGGGGATTTATCGTTTGAATCAGCGCTGGACTGTCAGTAGTCGACTCACCTTTTACAGCGGTGGACGTTATACACCTGTGGTAGGTAGCGAGAATGCATCATACACGAATGTGGATGGAGAAGTTATTACCTACAAAGTCCCTATCACTGGGGAATTCAATTCGGAAAGATTACCCTATTATCACCGATTGGATGTCCGAATGGATTATGATTATCTAAAAAAAGAGAGTTATACCATGAGTTTGTTTTTTGAAATAATAAATATCTACGATCGTGAAAACGTATCAGATTATAGCTGGGATGAGGATTATACCAAGCGGGAAACGATTGCACAGCTGGGCATAATGCCTTCATTTGGTGTTAGGCTGGAATGGTGATTTATTCTCCCAATCGCGTAGGGTGCATTGCATGCACCAAACAGTGGTGAATAGGGCAACCAACATGATGATGGGTAGCCGTTGGGTTTATTTTTAGGCCGGTCATGGTGCGTATAACGCACCCTACCCATCGAAGGATACCGAATTTAAAGGGTGTATACGCACTTTTAGTTATTAGATGTTTTTTCAATTTCGACTGCGACCAATCTCACTACTGATTGAAAAGTAGCGATTTGTCTGGAATAGGTGATGTAAATTGTTTGCCCATCATTTGCCGTATATTTCGGATGAACCAAGACATCGTTGACCCAGCCAGTTGTGCTGATTGACGCCATTGCTTTGAAAACTTTTACCGGCTTGGACCACGGCCCTTCAGGACGGGGTGCTGTTCGCAACATGGTTTGATTTATTAGCGGCAGGATATAGACAGCCAGGTAACGGTTAACATAGGGACTGTAAAATACTGACATGACATCGTTGCCGTCAAAAACAGTTTGGGCATCATCAAGGCTGGATGACCAGCTATCATTGCTTGCGTAATATCGCCAGGCATCAGGGTTTAATACATCAGCGATTGGAACACGCGCCAGGTGGCAGGGTTTTATCGATTCTTTTGTATCACAGCCATAAACGTAAAGGTCTGTATCATCCACTAATGCGGCGCTACCAAAAGCTGGATCAGCTTCTTCAAAAATTAATGTTGGGTGCTCATTGACTCGATTGAATACAGGCCGTTCAGGAGGATCATTAAAATCTTTCCACACTGCAATCGATTGCCCAACATTTTTTAAATTGAAATCACCGGGCTCAATATAAGTTTTTCCATAAAAAATATAGGCCCAGTTTTTTTCTGAATCGATAACGATAGCACCTGGCCAAATTGCCCAGCGAGTATTACAAGGTGCTTCTGTGCAGTTCTCACCATTGTGGAGATCGTTGAAGGTTTTTTCTTCATATGTGAGAGGGATAAACTGTTTGGGTACGCCGACATTATCCATCGGTTCCTGAAAACCTGTTATCCCATTGCTGGCATCAAGATCTGTAGTATATGACCAGGAGTTGCTTATCAACCCATAGTTGTCTTCATTGATTTTTGTTAAATAGGAATCTCCGTATAGCCAAACCGAATAGCCTCCAAAGTCGGCGCTATATCCACCAAAACGGCTGCCTATCACTGAATTGTTTTCAAGAACACCGAGATCTGTTGCTGAAGTCACACTGGCCTCAGCTGCAGGTCCTACCTCTTTACTGCCGGTACCACCGCCGCAAGCATAAACGGTGAGTGTAATTAAAGTGAGTGAAACAACTATTTTAACGCTAAACATAATTCAAACTCCCGAAATCAAGTCGATTAAAACTTAAGAGCATTTTGTTCCTCTTGACTACTTTGTACTAGATGAAGCCATTGTAAAGCCTGATTTTTGACGGAATTAATTTTAGTGGCCATTTTTAATGCTCGTTTAGCCAAGTCCAGTTGATTCAATTCATATCGAGCCACACCCAAGAGCAAATAGGCACGACCTTTATTTGAATCAAGACCTTTATCCAGCGCACTTTCTAGCGCAATCGCCGCTGATTTCCATTGCTGCATTGCTAGATACACTTGGGCTTGCTGAAATTTTGCTTTGCCATTTTTTTGTAGACGGGAAAGTGTTGCATAACTTGAAGCGGCTTTGTCAAGTTCGCGTGCTTGTTGCCAGCTTCTTGCCAATAAGAAAACACTTTCTGCATTTATCGATACCGTTCCATTCTCTATTTCCCTTTGTATCAATTCGGCAGCCTTATAAGGAACCTGCTGGCTGAGATAGAGTCTCGCTAATAATAAAACATCATCGGTGTTTAATAGTCCGGCTTGGTAAGCCAGGCTCATTGTTGCGACAGCGCTTGTGGCTTGATCAAGTTCTCGATAAACATAGGCTAGTTGTCGCCAAAAATCTTTTTCTTGAGGAAATAACTTGAGAGTACGTTTTAATAATGTAACGGCTTCATTATACAAAGATAATTCAAAATGGATGGCAACCGCTAATTGATACAAGCTTTTATTAGGCTGTTCAGCATTATCTATTACCTGTTCAAGATGTGGTAATGATTCTTTGTAGCGTTGCTGATGATAGTAACCGATGGCAAGTAATTGATGTATTTGATGATCACTTTTTTTTCCATTTTTTCCATGCGCTTGTTCACCAAGTCGCCATTGCTCAAGAATTGACGTGCCTTTTTTGTAGTCGCCCAATGAGAGATAGAGCTGTCCCAGATTTAAACGTAGAGATTGTTGTACTTTTGTTGATAAAACATCATAACCCAAACTTTTCTCAAAGGCTTTGATTGTGTTTTTATAATCATTATTTTCCGCATAAACATAACCAAGGGTTTGATAAACGACAGCCGCTTCGTAATCATGCAAACGATTTTTTTCAAGCATTTCTATTAATCGTTTCTGGGTCTCCTGGAGCTTTTTTTGATCCATCAATTTTTGTGCGTATAGCAATTGCCGGGAGACACGATCAGAGACTTGTGAGCTTCCGGCGGTGGCCGCGAATACATCAGGCATAATTGTTTGACAAACAGCCAAAGATATAAACACAGAAAACAATATCATCCGCCACGTCGGTGTTGTGGCCAGACACCTACACCTGGTTAATACGGATGATTTATCTATTTTATGAGATCCTAATAACATATTCTCTATTTTCAGCGATTGGTTATTGGTTGGAAGCTGAATTTCTGGCTGGCATATTGAGCCACAGCTTTACCGCCTACCAATTTGGGTTTGAATTTCCAGCGTTTGATCGCCCGTAATGCGGCGGCGTCAAAGACGTGTTTTGGTTTGGCAGCCACGACTTTGGGTTTGGTGACCGTGCCATCCGGTCGAATCGTAAATTCCACGATGACATAACCCGACAATTTCCGACGAGCGGCTTGAGGGGGATAACGCGGTTGAATTCGAACCAATGGGATAACTTCACTATTGGCTGCCAGTCGTTTGCCTGTTAATTGTTTTGACGTTGGTAAGTCGGATGGCGTTGCACCTGGTTGCCATTGGCTAGAGCCTTTCATTATTGCTACGCCACCTGCGAGGGCAGATCCCTCTAAGCGTAGCGGTATTTCGATTGCGGGCATGTTAAATTCAGGGACACTCAATGAAAGCTCCGATAGATCGATGGGCTCAGGTTCCTTGGTCATCGTGTCCGGCGTTTCTTGCTGGTGAGGTTTTTCCGGTTTAATGCGTTTAATTGCCTCAACCGATTGTTGTTTCGTCGGAACGCGCACAAAATCTACTGTATGGTAGTCAATTTGTGAGTTTGGCGCTTCTGCATTACCTGCAATCATATTCTGCATTAGGGAAAACAAAGCAAAACTTACGAAAATGGCTAACATCAGCGATAGACTTAAACGTGCTAGATCGTTGCTCATTTTTTTATCGCTGCAATAGAGACATTGCTGATTCCGGCTAATCTCGCCTGATCCACGACTTCGACTAATAAACCCGTTGTGGATTCTTTATCAGCAGTAACAATTGCGGCGGCCTCCGGGTTTTCTGCGAGTATACGTTCAACATTTGCGCGCACTGCACGGATATCAATCAAATGATTTTCAATCCAAATTTCACCATTAACGGTAATCGCAATGAGAATATTACCCCGTTCCTGGCGTTCCGCACTTTGCGCGGAGGGTCGGTTAACATCAACCCCCGTCTCTTTGACGAATGAGGTGGTGACCAGAAAGAAAATGAGCAGGATAAAAACAATGTCGATCATCGGCGTCATATTAATTTCACTGCTGCCTTTTTGTCGCAACGCGTGCCGCTGTTTCATTATTTGATTTCCTTGCGCAATGCAAATTCTGGTTTTATTGCAAACGCATTTTATGCGCTAGTCGACGGGTTTCATATTCTGCATGCCGATCAAGCAAGGCGCTGAAATAGAAGCCGGAAAGTGCCGTGGTTAAACCCGCCATGGTAGTAATCAGCGCTTGAGATATACCTTGCGCCAGGCCGCGTGCATTACCGGTACCAAAAATCGCCAGTACATCAAATACCTGAATCATGCCAGTGACCGTTCCCAACAGGCCAAGCAATGGTAGTAAGGTTGTGAGGGTGCGAATGGGTAATAAATGACGTATCAGTAATCCATTGGTTTCTGCAACGACGTATTCTCGAATTTTTCGAGCGGTCCAGCTGTTGTGATCCTTTCGCTGCTGCCATTGGTCGATCAATTTTTGATGCAATCGCGGATATTGCGAATAATAAAACACATACCGCTCAAGGATTAAGGTCCACATGATAATAGTTGCAGCCAATATTACCCATAAAATTGCACCACCAGCTTGCAACAGTTGTAAAACATTATCAAATGGGCGAGTGATCATCTCCAGCCATTGCACTTTTTGCATTATTTCTCCGCTCCACGAGTCGTGCAACTACACCGGCACTTTGTTCATCTAATACCTGCACCAATCGATTACCCTTACCGGTTAAAAAACTCAGTAATAAAACTAACGGCACTGCGACAATTAAACCCAGTTCAGTGGTGACCAATGCTTGTGATATTCCGCTCGACATATATTTGGGATCACCTGTGCCAAATAAAGTGATGGATTGAAAAGTCTCAATCATCCCGGTCACGGTGCCTAATAGACCTAACAGCGGCGCGATGGCGGCTAGTACGCCAATGCTTGACAAGCCACGTTCAATTTTCGGTAATTCTTTCAAGACGGATTCTTCCAATTTTAATTGCAAGGTTTCAGTATCTTGTTGCGGATTTTCACGAAAATGCTGCAAAACTCGGCCAAGTGGATTATTAAGATTTATTTCATCACTCTTCAGTTGTTTATTGACTGATCTTCCCGTCAATGTCAGAAAAACAAATCGCTCAAATAATAATAATAATCCTATCAAACCAACACCAATAATAACGTAAGCAATGATTCCACCCTGTTGTATGCGTTCCATGAAATCTGGCGTTTGCACTAACACAGAAAGAATCGCACCACGGGAAGGATCTAAGCCGATAACGCCATATCCTGAACTGTGACTTTGTTCAAATGAAAAAGCCAATTCCTGAAATCGTGCCTCCGGTTGCCTGGCCAGTTCCACCAGACGTTCTGTTTTCGGTAGATAGCGTAAATATTTACCCTCGCTGAAGGCATTAAATACACCAACACGGGTGACTTCGCGTTGTTGCTCTATGCCCTCAGCAGAAATTACCGGTGCAGAAAACTGAACAACCTTGCCAGACTCGGTCATTTCTTCCAGCAGTGTTAACCAGAGTTGATCCAACTCGTTAATCGTTGGCAATGCTTTACGTTGAGCAAGATCTGCCGTGAGAACATCACGATGGGTGAGTTGTGCAGATGTGATAGAATGCTCTAAAATACCTGTCATGTCATCAGAGACTTGACGTACCACACCAAACAATTCACCAAGCGATGCCACCTTAAGATCCAGTCGCTTTTCCAGTTCAGCTATTTTGCTTTCGTTTTCTTCGAAGTGAGTGTTAAGCGATTCACTGAGTTTTTCTTCTGCAGAAAATTCCTTTTTTGCTGTTTTCAATAAGCGTTTTTGTTGTTTTTTTTCTGCAATAAAGTGCGCTTCTCTTTGTTGATTAATTGCAGTTGTTAATTTGGATGTTTGGCGTGCTTTGTCCAATAAGGCATCCAGGTTGTCTATTTTTTTGTCATCCGCCGCCATACTAAACTGGCAAAACAACACTCCTAAAACGATCCATGCAATAGAAATAGAGATTCGTTTCATGGCTGCTCCACAAAGTTAACAGGCAATAGCAATAAGTTGGGTGCCGCCTGCTTGCGCGCAATACGAATACCATCACTCACTGAACGCCGAAAACTGTTATCAAGCTTTACCCAGTTTTTACTCTTTTTGTCCCAAAAACCGACTTCATTGCCATCTAGGGACAGGTAAAAGAGTCCAAGTCGTCCTACGCGTAATAACTCGACGGTTCGTTTGGTTTGTGAAGCAGGCAGATGACTTTCGTAAGCTTCGATGGTTCGTCCGTATTCAATTTCGATTTGATACGCTTCGATAACACGGCGATATTTTTCAGAAACGGTAATATCAGCACGATCCATAATTTCACGAAGTGCCTGAATACGATTTGATCGTTCAGTGACTAAAAATGGGGTATCAAGCTGGATAAATGTATTAAGCATATCCAGCATTTTCAAAATTAGCGGCACAATCTCTTTTTGCGTAATATCAATGTCTTTTAACTGTTGGTTTAGTGATGAAATTTCTTTTTTCTGGGACCCAATTACTTTATCGAGTTGTGTATTATAAATTTTCAGGCTACTTATTTTGTGTAATGTGGCCCTGTATTCTGTAGCGAGTTCCTGGGCTTTGTCGGCGAGCTTATTTATTTTTTTCTGCGACGACTTTGACGTGTGTATACTTTCTTTCTGAAGTGAAAGTGATGAATCCAATTTATCGGCATAAGCGATATTCGCACTTGCCAAAAAAAGGCAGAGGACGATTCTCGATATTTTGGTATTCAGTTGGATTTTTTTAACTTTTGTTCTGAAATTGCGAAACACTTGTGTTAAAAAAAGAGGAAGGGCAAATTCCTGTGAATTACCAACCGAGTGTTTTCCTCGGTCTCTTATCACAGCGATAGGTGGATGCATGCTCTAAAACTCCATTTTTATTGTTAATTTAATTGTTCGTGGCGATTAAAAAACAATTCAGGGTTTAGAATAAATCCTACTCCTTTCTTTAAGAAGAGTACACATTAACTTTTACTGGAAAAGCAATCAATGAATAGAAATACGGATAAGCAAAACGATAACAGACAAGCTCAGGTTGGTAACAATCGATTAATAGAGTATGTTCGCGATCAAATATGGATCTATGAATATCCGATTCGATATGCGGGGATAAATCTCTTTGGTCGTATGACAGTCATTAGATTAGTTAATGATGAGCTGCTGACTTTTGTAATATTAATTCTGTTTTTAATGATGAGTTTAGATTGATACAAATCAAGCCAATACTTACGGTAACTTTAATACTTAATTGAGAAAACAGGTAAGCAATGGGTATGGTAATGGCGAAATATGCATCTTGGGTCTAATAGTTCTGGTGGTTTTAAGCGCGGGGCTAAACAGCGTACCTTGAGTGCGGTACTGGTGGGGGTTGGCTATATTTTGTCACCCTTGTCCTGGTGGAACGATATGTTTGTGAATATTCCATTGGCTTATATTTTTGCTTTTCCATTTTCACTAATGAATGATCGATGGTTTTTATCAGCATTCATTTTGGGCTATTGGCTCAGTAATCTACTGGGTTTTGTATTGTTACATCGTGGCTTTGTGGGGTTAATGAACAAACAAACAACATCACTGACATTAGCTAGGCACATTGTCATCACAATTGGATATACTGGCATCATGATGCTTTTTGTCTGGCTGCATTGGATTCCAATGCCCAATGAGTTAATACAATGATGGCTTATTCTCAAACGAAAACGGTATAGAAATTACATGCAGAATTTATCCTCTTTTTCTCAAATCAGTTTGTATGGGCTGCTTAGTATTATGGGCTTTTATTGCTTGATTGTGTTGGGTTGGCAAATTATGGTGTTGAAGGGCAGGGCGATGAAAAATGCGGATGGTTCAGTTGACAGTTGGCATGAACAAAAGACCTATTACGGTATGGCCTTTGCCGATATTTTTTTGAGTTGTCCAGTCAATATTATTGGCATTATACTTGTTTTTATTACGCCTAGATGGGGTTTTTATCTTTTGGCATTAGTGAGTTTCTGGTGGGTGTGGGCCAACATGATGAGCACGGCAACTAGTTTACGATTCGAAAAGCCGAAGATAACATTGAATTGGTTTATCACATTTCCTTTCGGAGCTTTAGTGGGCTTGGCCTTCATTATATGGACGGTTGTGCACTTTGATATGATTTATTTATATTGATCGGAGCGATGGATGATAGATGTAATTTGGGGAGTATTTATTACTGTTCTAACGCTTATTGCCTGGGTAGGACAAGTGGTCTATGCCGTTTCACCACGGCTCGGTGCAAAACTAGGGGTGGGTGAAGCAGAATCTGACGTAGATCCAGTCTTTTACATTGATGCACGTGGTGAAGCGATTTGGGATTCAATGACTCTATGGACCTTGCCGGTTGCCGGCCTACTGCTGACGTTCAATAATCCACTCTGGGTTTATTTTGCTCTGGTTGGCGGGGGGAGTTATTGTTACTTTGCAGGTCGAAATTTAACAACGCGATTGATGATGCAGCGTCGTGGTATCCGTATTGGAAGCCCAAAGAATATAAAAATTGGCAATCTTTTTGTCACACTTTGGGGGTTGGCAGCCGTCGTCACGATTGTTATGGCATTGATTCAGATTATTGAAGTGTGAGATTTTATCTACGTCACAGGCTCGAAGCCTTAGGATGGGTACAAATTCATCACACTTCCTGATACCCTAATAGCTAATCAGAATATCGAGAGAGATACAAGGATGGGTAGAGCAAAGCGAAACCCATCAATACCAAGTATTAAAATCTGATGTACGGTCGTATGCTGTGGATTAAAAAAGAAAGGGGGGCAACAAATGAAAGCAATTGTATACACACAATACGGACCACCGGCTGTTCTTCAGCTCAAAGAGGTAGAAAAACCGACGCCAAAGGACAATGAGGTACTCGTAAAGATACATAACACAACCGTAAATCGAACCGACTGCGCAACAATTAGAGCAATACCATTTTTTGCAAGATTGGTAACCGGTCTATTCAAATCAAAAAAACAAACTCCTGGAACTGAATTTTCCGGAGAAATCGAAACGCTTAGCAAAACTGTAACAAATTGTTGAGGCGTATAGGTATGTTGAAAAAGGACGAAAAATTGGAAATGTCGTCATCACTGTGGATATATGAATCTAATTCTGAAATCAACTGGCAAGAATAACTCGTTGTTTTTTGGTTTGTAGAAAACAACGAGTTATTCAGGTCACAGTACTTTAGCGCTATATACAGACTTTAAGGGATTAGGAAACAGATTTTTAGATCTTGACCGCCGTCCAATCTACCCCATCATACCAACCCGATTTTGGATTCTCCATTCGATCAAATTGTTTTACATAGGGCTTGATATCCAATAAAGGTGTATTATTTATTACATCAATATCAGAACAATAGACCTTGTTACCACAGATATTCTCAAGGGTTAAAATACTCATTCCGATATGGTTAGGTCTCGTCGGATAACGACTCGCAAATATGCCATGATCCTTGTCGGGATCAAAACACGGCCGCGCTCGTAACAAAACCTGTTGCTGTAAATGAAAGTGATAAATCGCAATAATATGAGAGAACTCGGCGAGCCCATCAAGCCCATCGATAAATCTGTCATGGATGATCAATGCCCCATGGCGGCCATCGATTGCTGGTTGTCGTGCGGATTGTTTTTGGTCTGCAAAATCGGATTGAATAAATCCAATCGGGTTAATAGAAATCGTCATGTCCAAGGCCTGTCCAGTGGATTGTCAAATTTACCCGAAATACTTGAGGTTTGGGTATTAAGTACGAGGTCTATTGTTTGTCCTGGCACCAACAGTAGGCGCATTAGGCGACGTCACCAGGGCAAAGATAGCGGCTCATTCCTAAATCTCAAGTGTTTCGGGAATATACCCAACACAGATAATTATTGCTATTGACAACACCCAATAATCATCCACATTGGATAACAATGTTTTTAAAAATTAATGAAATCCACCCATTGGCGTCGCTTCAGGGTCAAAAAATATTTGATGAGGACCCACCGGGCCGAGATTGTATTTTTTCTGGATAAAACTGGTATCGACAAAAAAGTTGTTATCTAACGTCATACCGCCTTCAACATGGTTGATATCGATTTTTCGAACACCATAACTCTTATTGCGAGTCACACCACTGGGGAATTCAGTATCATCCCATCCACTCAATAAACTATTGCCATAATACAAACGCGTATTGTCCAAACTTAAGCGCATCATTTGTGCATAGGGTGTCTCCACCTGAGAGACAAAAACAGGATTAAACGGGTCTTCGATATTCCACTGCTGAATGTTGCCGGCCTCTGGCGCACCACCGCCGACCCAGTTTGCAATATATAAAAATTTATCATCACTTGATAATACGATATCCGTTGGCGCAGAAAAGGGAGGGAGAGAAATGGCCACCTCAAAGGTGTATAAGCCATCACCATCCATGTCATGCCACCGCCAGATCTCACTGGTACCAGGCGCGTTGGTAAAGCCGATGGGGATGCCGTGCTCCTCTAACCAACGTACCTCTAGCGCACCGCTGTTAGGGGAAAGGGTTACTCGTTGAATCACTTTTTCTTTTTGCAGATCCCAAACATAGACCTCATCACCAAAACCAGCGACGTTAATCGGACCTTGGATGTCTTTGGGCAAGCCAAATGTTGTGGTAATCATTCGGTTAAGCTCAGGCTTAAATCCCGCATCATACATATAGGTTGGACCCACTTTAGTATGATTACGCTTGGCATCTGGACCAAAGCTGCGTAGAAACTTACCGGTCTCTGAACACACTTCAATTAGACCACCGGGGGCGGTTGATTGAGTATCGGCACCCAGCATGGTGATCAGACTATTACCATTAGGTAAAGCGATGACGGTATGTGGATGCGTGTATTTGCTATCTTCCACTAAATCATCCTCAACTTTCTCAACGAAAGGGCGCTTAGGATCATCAAGGTTCACGATGTGAATACGACTGGAATAAAGACCGGGTAAAATGATTTTACTTCGGTTGGCATTATAACCAAAATGATGAACCTCATCTCCAATGTTGGGTAAATCCATGCGATAGAGCAACTTGCCATATTCTTCCGGAATGCCAGGATCCGCACCAATGACGAGTAGCATGTCTGGATTTTTTTCATCTCCTTGATTAATTGCTCCGACATAGAGCAGTTTTTCACGAACGATGGGGGTTGGATCGGGTTCTGGTAAGTTTGCCCAGTCAATCCGCTTAGCTTTACATTGTTTCTCTTTATCATCTTCTTTTTTTAGACGATTATGCCTGGTTTGATGATGATCTGTATTTTTAGATTTGTATTGAGATCGATTATAATCATCATCAGAGTCATTATCTGAGGCATGGGTCGATGGCAAAGCTAACAACGAAACGGACACACCTAAGATCATCGAAAAACATAAGCGTGATAGACGTTGGTGCATTATATATTGATTGTGATACATTATTCTCCCCTCAATAAATGTTAGAAGAGAATTACCTCATATTGAAGTCACGCTAGCATAACAAAAATATCACAAATCTATCACAAAGATGATTTTTTAACCTAAGGAATGGGGGGCCGCAGACCTTGGACATTTAGTGTCCAGGTTTATCCTGTATACCTCAGTGAGTTTGCTTAGCTAATAACTTTCCGCTTTAGGCGAATACAGAGCAAATCTGAGTCTCAAATCGGGAAGTTATCAGACGCTACGAGTATATGATATCTTTTTCTGACGGATTGTCGTTCATGGTCAGTGTTGTTGTTCTACCAATTTTTTATGATGGTTATTTTACGATGAGTAATGAACCATACACGTGTTTTGGATAAAATGTTTCCCAATCGATGACTTTTGTTTTGAATTTTTTCTGGCAACGTTTGGCCAGCTTTAAAAAGGGGGGTCTGCCAGGGTCTGCGATGATGACTTGCTGGCTGCCTGCTTTCAGCGATTTGGCAATCAACTGATAAAGTGGATCAACAAGTTCGTTCCAAAAACAAATATCTGACCCTAGAATAAGCTGCTGATCTTTTAGTTCGGCTCTCGAAATTTTTTCAAATTGTTTTATTTTTGTTTTAATCTTGACATCGTTTAGCATGGCATGGATTTTAAGGTAAGGCAATATATTTTCATCCGCATCGAGCGCAGTCACTTTTGCATTAAATCGAGAAGCACAATATGTGCTCAGTAAACCCCAACCGCAACCAATTTCCATGATTCTGGATTTTTTATGTGGTGAGTGATGATTGAGATAGTCCATGATTAAGTAACTCGAATCCCAATGTTTATGTCCATGAATACTGGGGGCGGGTAGATTTTTATCAATCCTCTTAATGAGTCGATGTTTTCTTTTTAGTAAAAAAATGCCATAGATTTCTTTAGCATGTTTCATTATTTTGGCTCACTAGAATGTTATGTCTACCCCAGCCAGGGTAATACTTCTGGCTAGGGTGGTTTGTGCTGTGGGAATTACTCGGTGGAACTGAAGCAGAGCTGTCCTTCAGTTAAGACGGTAAAATCATTTTTTAAATAATCTTGATCGCCTGGACAGTAGTTGACTGTTCCATGCACGACTAATTGCGATTTTTCTGGGTCTAAACCTGCGTACTTTTCTGTTCCATAGAGCGGGTTAATGAATTCCTTGCCGGTGATAATCCGAGGTTTTTCTTCGCTATCAAGACAGTCAACTGATTCGGGGACTAAGTAGTCATCTTGAGTGACAATCATACCATCACGTGTGTTTGGTGTGAGTACATGACGTGCCAGTGGGCCGTTTGATGTTTGACTGGTAAATGCGCCAGTAATCACACCCTTGAGGCGCAGTTTGCGGTAAATTCGTGATTTGTCAGATGGGTCAAGGTTTTTCCAGTTCTCGCGTTTAAGTGATAATGAAAAAACACCTTGTTGGGTTTCATCACTGGTACTGATGGTCATCACAGAGCCAGATACTGGCAGATAACATCCTTCGTAGACACGTTGTTGTGCAAATCCATGGGTTGTACTGAGAGCAAGCAGTATAGCCATTAGGCACTTTTGTCGCATAAGTCGTTTCCTTTTGTTATATGCATTGGTAATTAATATTAATGATGCAGGTATTCATTTACCGCGTGATATTAAATCACTCTTACAAAGGGGATGCAAATAAAAGCGAGTCCTGAAATGTGTTTAAGCTGATCAGTTTGATTGGTCGAGCTGCTGTATTTTTCTACTTAGGAATGGGAGTGTGATAGAGGATTGGATGAAAATTATTCACTGAGGGTCTATTTAAGAGACCCTAATTGATGAATTAAAAAGCAATGTCTATTCCCAATTCTGCACCATTGTTTATTGGATCAATGGAATTAGTTATGTTTTTTTGCATGATTGTCTCCCCACCCGATAAATCAGTGTTGTTCAGTTAGCGTTGATTCGCTTTCGTTTCCATACGTTGATAATATTGTTATTTGGTAAATGTGAGTTAGCACAAGGCCCGAGAGCTTAGGATCAATAGATACCCACTTGTCTTAATTTCATGGTAGTGATCAGGTAAATCAGCCGCTTGAGCAATTAATATACACATTGAAATTCACCAGAAGCTGATATAAAAATTACCATTTGGTAAGGTTTGCTAAGGAATGGGTTGATTCATCGATCGGAGAAAAGGAAATTTTTTAAATGATATAGCCCCGGAAGTTAATATCCAGACATCAACTTATGTTTGTACCGCTAGTTGAAGGCTCAGAGTTTGGACTTGGTTTCAAAACACGCTGTGAATATATCCCTATACGCTCTGCCTTTTCATTGTGCTTCCGCCTTCCCTGGCTTCACACGCAGAATTAAATGTTTGAATTGTTTGTTCTTTCCTAATTATGACGTGTAGCACACATGCTCGTTGGTGCCATGAAAGTAACAAGGGCTAGTCAACTGCAGGACTAGCCCATCCCTAATCATTTTTTATATCAGTTGGTTGCAGCCAGTGCTTGCTCAATATCCGCGATGATGTCATCGATATGTTCGATGCCCACCGATAATCTGACCATATCTTCCCGCACGCCAGCGGTGGCTAATTCTTCTGGACTCAGTTGGCGATGTGTGGTGGTGGCGGGATGACAGGCAAGTGACTTGGCATCGCCAATGTTCACAAGTCGTAGTATCATTTTTAATGCATCGATAAATTGACCGCCGGCAGTTTTTCCTCCTTTGATACCAAAGCTCAAAATACCTGAGGCTTGTCCATCAGTTATTTTTTCACAAATCGATCGGTAAGGACTGTTAGCTAAACCGGCATAATTGACCCATTCCACTTTAGAATGCTGGCTCAAGTATTGTGCGACACGTGAGGCATTTTCGCAATGGCGCTCCATGCGAAGTCCTAATGTTTCGAGGCCTTGCAAAATGAGAAAAGCGCTATGGGGTGAGATGGCGGAACCGGTATTGCGCAAAGGAACAACTCGGCAGCGGCCAATATAGGCGGCAGCGCCTAAGGCTTCAGTGTAGGTTACTCCGTGATAGGAGGGGTCTGGTTCATTTAACATTGGAAAACGTTGTTTATTGGCCACCCAATCGAATTCACCGGAGTCAATGATAATACCTCCAATCGTTGTGCCATGGCCGCCAATGTATTTCGTTAATGAGTGGACCACAATGTCTGCCCCAAAATCGAAAGGTCGACAGAGGTAAGGTGTGGCCACGGTATTGTCTACAATCAGAGGGATGCCATGACGATGAGCGATTTCGGCAATGCGTTCGATATCAACAATATTGCCGGCCGGGTTGCCAATAGATTCGCAAAAAATTGCTCGGGTTTTTTCATCAATGAATGCTTCGATGGCATCATAGTCATCGTAAGACGCCATACGCACATCAATGCCCTGGTGGGGGAAGGTATGAGCAAATAAGTTATAGGTGCCTCCATATAACTGGCTACTGCTGACGATGTTGTCCCCAGTGCGCGCAATACACTGGATGGCATAGGTGATGGCGGCCATACCAGAAGCCACCGCAAGGGCGCCGATGCCACCTTCCATTTCTGCTAAGCGCTGTTCTAGGACGGCAGTGGTTGGGTTCATGATGCGTGTATAAATATTTCCCTGTACTTTGAGATCAAATAAATCTGCACCGTGTTGGGTATCATCAAAAGTATAAGACGTGGTTTGATAAATCGGCACAGCGGCGGATTTGGTGGTTGGTTCCGCGTCATAACCGGCATGTAATGCGAGTGTTTCCAGTTTCATTGTTATTCCTTTTTGATTAAAGAGAGAGTGATAGGTTTATTATCTTAACACTTTCCTTAGCGTCAAAGTATGATATTCATATTTTTGTTCATGCGGTGCGTTAAAATATTCCTGAAAATGGTTTGCTACGAGTATTGTTCCGACAGCTATTATCCAGACATTGACTTGGTATTGATGGGTTTCGCTGTACTCTACCCATCCTTCGCTTGATTGGATATTAACGTCCAGATCTATACACCTATTGTTTTAAAACGCGTCTAGCATGGATGTCATCTTCATTCGATAAATGCGAGCTAATTGGCATATTTATTTTTAAGTTAATAGAAATTTTTTTGCTAATTCGATTATTAGTATTTTATGATTTTTATATAATAAAAAATTTGAAAAATAATTTACATTACTAAGTTGATTCTATTTTAAATATAAATAATTGATTCCACTCAGAGTAAAATTTTATTGTTTGGTTTTCTTATATTTTGAATAGACGACTCACCTCATTTATTTTTTTCAAAAACTAAATATCTAAAAAAACCTGCCGTGAACCTTTCTGAATGGACACACATGAAAAATTGTCCTCCATATGGTTTTGGTCAGAAGTAATTGGTTATGCCTACGTTTGGTTTGTCGAGGGCGGGATGTGTCGACCATAGATGTATATAGAAATATAGATTTATTTGTAATAAATGAGATAAGGAAGAGTGGAAAAATGTTTTTAAAAAAGCTCAAGTATATTGTTATCGCTGCGAGTATTTTGCCGCAGTATGGGCTAGCGGATTCTGATCAATATACAGTAAAAAATAATGTTGCACCGAACGCCTTTGTTGTTAGCCCCCTCGGCGTCGGTGGCGGGGCAGGTTATCAAGGTAATCATCCTTATGGATATTTTTATACTGAATTTCCATCCATGAATGATTATGGTGATGTGGTTGGCTTAACCACTGAAAAAACGGCCGCCCAGTGGGCTGATGGCGTATTGATTGATCTGGGTGTTGTGGGATGTGCAGAAGGTGTTACTATCTGCGCGAGCCGAGCCACGAGTGTCAATAATAAAGGGGTTGTGGTTGGATCATCGAATGATGATTTGAATCCATTTAATCGATATTTCGAAAGAGCCTACTCCTGGATTGAGCAAACCGCACAGCCATTATCTTGGTATTATGGTAATACTCAGTCGATTGCCATGAGTATTAATGAAAGAGAAAATGTGGTTGGCATGGGGATCGATAACCTAAGTTACACACTCCAGTCTTTCATTCGTTACGCCAGTGGTAAAACAGTGCTGATTGGTGATGCCGCTTATCCGAGTGCTGCGATTGCGATTAATGAAAAAAATATTGCCACAGGGTTCGCAGATTTTGACAATAGCAGTCAACCTCGTGCATTTATTTGGTCTGAAGCGAATGGTATAGCCAGCTTAGGTACGCTTGGGGGGGCGACTAGCAAAGGCTTAGCGATTGATGATAGTGAGCATGCTCGGGTTGTTGGTTATTCTTATACAAACAATCAGCATAAGCACGCCTTTATTTGGCAAAATGGTGTCATGCAAGATTTAGGTACCCTAGGTGGCAATGCGAGCGTGGCACGCTCCATTAACAATGCGGGTGACGTCGTTGGCTATTCGGTGACGGATAATAATGAGAGCCATGCATTTATCTGGTCTAATGGTCAAATGCTCGATTTAAATGATGTGGTGGTAAGTGACTGGGTGATTGCCGATGCTTATCATGTGACTCAGCAAGGGCATATTTTAGCACTAGCGGTTAAGGATAATGAGTCACAATATGTGATTTTAGATTCAGGCAATGCTTGGCCGGAGCGTGTGACTTCAGGGCTAACAGAAACCGTTGAATTGGATCAACTGTCTAGTTTTGGTGGTCAACATCGAGAGGAAGTTATTACCGCCGCGACGGATGCTAACAATAATTATTATTCTGTTGGTTATTCTTCGAGTGACTCAGCAAGCTTTAATCAAACTGAAACGATTGAGCCTTATAAGTATGGCGTCTATTTACAAAAACTGTCTGATACTGGACAGCATGAATGGACCATTAACATTAGTCCAACGAACCCCAATCGTCTAGGGATTATGGTCACTGGATTGGTTGTCGATAATGCGGGAGACATTTATGTTTCTGGTACCGTGACTGGCTGGACAGCTATTTATGATTTCGATCCGGGTGAAGGGCAGGTTTTGTTTAACAATAGAACATATTCGCCGAAAGCTTTTATTGCTAAATATTCACCCGCAGGCGTATTGTTGAGATTGGACCGGTTTGCAGGCAAGTACAATCGTGTATTTGCTAAGTCAATTGATGTTGATGCACAAGGGAATCTGTTTGCTGCACTTTATGTGCATACTCGTTGGGCGCAATACGGGATTGACCTTAATCCAACGGAGCAACAGGATATTCATGTGAGCACTGGCTTGTATGTGGTTAAATTGACCTCCGACGGGGATTATCAATGGAGTAAGCAAATTGGTGATGATACTGGGATCGGGCGATTAACGGCTGTGCTAGCGGCATCCAACGATGGTTTTGTGGTATCTGGAGACACGTTTGGTTCGGTGTTATTTGATGGTTTATTGACGAGTCCTGATACTGCGGACAAAGGTGTCGGTGCTTTTATGGTGAAATATACCATAGATGGTGATTTACAGTGGGGTGAATATTTGCCAAATCATCAAAATGCCACCGTGAAGGCGGATACTCATGGCCATTTTTATTTGGTTTCGCATGGGGCGCACGGTGTACTTTTAGATAAGTATGATTCATTAGGTAATCATGTTTGGACTACCCCGCATTTAGTGGCTGGAACACCACTGCAAACCAATGCCGGTATGGGCAGTGGTCATGCTCCTGATTATCAGGTCCGCTATGCGGTCGATGGCCTGGGTAATGTGTATATACCAGGTTCATTTCGCGGTATTGTCAACTTCGATGCAGAAGGTGGTAAGGATTTTCAAACAGGAGGTATGTTTGTCTCTAAGTTTTCTGCCGATGGTCAATATGCTTGGACCTATAGCTTGGATGACAATCGAGGCATAGGGATGGCGGCCGTGGTTGATGGTGCAGGTAGTGTTTATTTGGCAGGAATGTATGAAAACAGGCTGGATGCTGGAGAGGGTCTAGTGCTTCCCGAGGTGACCGGGTTTGGTAAAGATGTGTTCATTGCTCGTTTTAATCAGACTTCTTTTCCTCGAATTACTTACTAGGAATCTTGTCAATTTAAGAGAGCGACAACATTTGTCGCTCTCATTTTTTCAATGAAATTGGCTTAGGAATGAGCGACGCAATAATTTCCCTGTTTGGCATCCCATCTTCCGCTCGTCTTTGCCTATAGGGATATAGGTAAGGGGCGTGAGCAGGACGCGGAAGCTTGGCCCGTTCTTCCCTCACAAAAACTCGAAATAGAACAACTATTCCTGCATTTTTGTTCACTCAGAACGAACTAATACAAACCAAATCTGGGCGCCAAACCAGAAAGTTATCACCTCACCCATTCCTTATTGAGCAATCACTTCGACGTTATCAAAATAACCCCCTTGATTTCCCCACTGATACAACGCGATGGAGCCGGAAGTAAAGCGATCATCGGTTGCCGTGAAAATCGATTGATCATCGATAAAGACTTCCATGGATGAACCCACCATCTGTACCCTGAGTTGGTAAAACTGATTGATGACGTAGGGAACCGTGTCTTCGGCCAGTATAGTAACCGTACCATTTTCATGTTTGGTGATACGGCGTATATTGCGTTGTTTGTCCCAGGCAAAACGGTAATAGTTCTGATCATCTTGAATTCGAAACATCACCCCCATGGCATCATCATCCAGAGATTTCATAGATAACTTTATTAGGTAGTTGGTCCACTGGCTCCCGTTATCATAAAGCAAGTAGCTACCCAGATAGGCCGGAGGATCAAACTGGTAGATATTACTGCTCTGGTAAGCCATACCATCCTTGACGGACCATGCTGATGGTGTGGACTGACTGCCATTGTCAATGACAGACCAACCGCTCAAATTTTCATTATTGAAGGTTTCCATTAACAATAATGTACTGTTGCTTGGCTGAGTGACGGTAATGGAAACGTCTTGCGACGCGCTATACATACCATCGGACACCTCAACGGTTAAAATAAAGGTTTGGCTTGATGTGACCATCGGGGGGGTGTATGTGGGATTTTTCGATGTGACATCGTTTAATTGACCTTCACCGGCTTTGAGGCTCCAGGCGTAAGTTAAAGGGGAGGGTTGATTATCGGGGTCAGATGCGATCACCGACAACAAGCTCGTTTGCTCATTGGTAATGCTATTGGGAGATGCACTGACTGAATCAATGACAGGGGGGATATTGTCTGATGATGATTTATCGGTACTGATCACTTCGACGTTATCAAAATAACCTCCTTGATTTCCCCACTGATACAACGCAATGGAACCGGAAGTAAAGCGATCATCGGTTGCCGTGAAAATCGATTGATTATCGATAAAGACTTCCATGGATGGTCCGCTAGCTTGTACCCTGAGTTGGTAAAGCTGATTGATGACATAGGGAACCGTGTCTTCGGCCAATAGGGTGACCACACCATTTTCATGTTTGGTGATACGGCGTATTTGACGTTGTTTATCCCAGGCAAAACGGTAATAGTTCTGATCATCTTGAATTCGAAACATCACCCCCATGGCATCATCATCCAGAGATTTCATAGATAACTTTATTAGGTAGTTGGTCCACTGGCTCCCGTTATCATAAAGCAAGTAGCTACCCAGATAGGCCGGAGGATCAAACTGGTAGATATTACTGCTCTGGTAAGCCATACCATCCTTGACGGACCATGCTGATGGTGTGGACTGACTGCCATTGTCAATGACAGACCAACCGCTCAAATTTTCATTATTGAAGGTTTCCATTAACAATAATGTACTGTTGCTTGGCTGAGTGACGGTAATGGAAACGTCTTGCGACGCGCTATACATACCATCGGACACCTCAACGGTTAAAATAAAGGTTTGGCTTGATGTGACCATCGGGGGGGTGTATGTGGGATTTTTCGATGTGACATCGTTTAATTGACCTTCACCGGCTTTGAGGCTCCAGGCGTAAGTTAAAGGGGAGGGTTGATTATCGGGGTCAGATGCGATCACCGACAACAAGCTCGTTTGCTCATTGGTAATGCTATTGGGAGATGCACTGACTGAATCAATGACAGGGGGGATATTGTCTGATGATGATTTATCGGTACTGATCACTTCGACGTTATCAAAATAACCTCCTTGATTTCCCCACTGATACAACGCAATGGAACCGGAAGTAAAGCGATCATCGGTTGCCGTGAAAATCGATTGATTATCGATAAAGACTTCCATGGATGGTCCGCTAGCTTGTACCCTGAGTTGGTAAAGCTGATTGATGACATAGGGAACCGTGTCTTCGGCCAATAGGGTGACCACACCATTTTCATGTTTGGTGATACGGCGTATTTGACGTTGTTTATCCCAGGCAAAACGGTAATAGTTCTGACCATCTTGAACTCGGAACATCACGCCCATAAAATCATCATCCTGGGACTTCATGGTTAAGCTTAATTGGTAGTCGGTCCACTGACTCCCATTATCATAAAGCAAGTAGGTGCCGAGATAAGCGGGTGGGTCAAACTGGTAGATATTACTGCTTTGGTAGACCATGCCGTCTTTGACTGTCCATTTGGAAGGGCCGGATGTATTGCCCTGATCAATGATAGACCAGTTTGTTAAACTTCCATCGTTAAAGTCTGCATTAAATAATGCTGTCGATGATGGTTCATTTTTTGTTACTGTGATTGCGACGTATTGGATAGTGCTTGTCTGTCCATCAAAAACTTCAACCCTTATATTAAAGGTTGTTGTTTGTGTGACGATGGGTGCTGTATAAATTGGATTTTTGATAGAGGCAGAACTGAGTGTGCCTTCACCGTCCTTGACTGTCCAATGATATGATAAAGCGGCAGGGCCATTGTCGGAATCTTCAGCATTGACTATGAGTTGACTGGTCTGTTGACTGTTAATAGCAGAAGGGGTCGCGTTAATACTGGAAATGTTTGGCGACTGATTATTGGTTTCAATGACAATGGTGATGGTTGCTTCGTTGGAAAGCGCCTTGCCATCATCGGCTTGGAATGAAAAATGATCCGTACCGGTTACATTTAAGTTCGGCGTATAAGTAAACTCACCGCTTGTGTTATTCGTGATGACGAGGTTACCCTGGCTTGGTTGATTGACGATCAGATAACTAAGTGTGTCATTATCCGAATCTGTTGCGAGTAAAGTGTCAGTAAATATTAAGTCTTGAGGGATAGTAAATGTAGCCTCTTTGGCGGTGGGTGCCTTATTATTACTAATGACACATCCGTTTTTGTTAATAAAACCACTGCCATCGATATGGAAGCTAACATCAATTTCACAGCCTGCTTGCAGTGAAAATAATTTTGCGGTAGTGCTATTGATTTCGTTAAAACTTACCGGCGTGATAGGGTGCGGTGCTTGAAAAGAGCTAGCGCTACTGGAGTTAGCATAAGGTCCGACTCTAGAGCCACCGGTAAAATTAGATTGAATGGATTCTGCATGCAGGCTGTATTGGCCGGGGGGCAACAAAAGCTGGAAATAACCGTTTTTCTGTTTAAGGTAATCAGAAACTTTGCTATATACTTTACCGGTATTAAACTCTTTCACCCAAATATTGGCACCAAGTATTGCTTGGTTTGACATGTCTAGAAAGCTACCCGTAAGTTTTGCGAATTGGCTGCTAGTATTGGCTTCTGGATAGAGTTCACTCACGGTAGATACTTCATCTTCATGTAACGAGATACTATTGCGATAAGCAATTGGATACATCAGTGCATAATTTGCTGAAGTTAAACCTTGAGTGCTATCGAGTTGCGCATGATCCAGGCCAATCATATGACCAATTTCATGAGCAAGCACCACAGTCATTCGACTATTTGAGATAGAGATAAATCCATTAATAATCGCTTGGCCTTCAGTAAACGATCCAGTACTGGATTTATACGCTGAGCCTGCAAATCCTAATACAGATTTCCTTGCTCCGGTACCAAATAAGGCATCGATAATGGTTCCATCGCTGTCGTAAATGATAGGATTGATGCCATCAGCATATCTGCCAAGATAATCATTGAAATTGTTTTGGGTAACATCGACAGGAATGTTATTTTCTTGCTGAAGATTTACCGTGGCAGTGGGTACATTGTTCCACAATATGATTGCTTGATTAACAATGTCGTCGGCGGTTTCTTTGCTGCGAGTCCCTAGGGTGCCTTGATCATAATGTAGGTTTATGGGTTGTCCGTTATCTGGATAAGTGACGGGTTGATTATTGATAATAGTTAAGGGTCCACCGGCTAAGGCAATGTAAGGTATACATAACAGTATTAGCAAGACAGATAAAGTGATTTTTTTATTCATTGCTTAGTCCCCATGTTTTTTACCACTTCGATAAAATTAGCGAGTGGCATTGTTATTTGGTTTGCGTTGGGGTTGAAAGTCAGGCGTGGAGATTGTTTGCCTTGCAGCACTAAATTTTTGTCGCCGGATGCGTGGGATGTGGATAACAAGTCACTAAAATCTCTGCCATTAGTGACCATGGCTTGTTGATCCTCCTGAATGATATCAAAGGCACCTTGGTCTAATCCTACGGGACTGGAATAGCCAAGTTTAGAAGGCTGAGGTATGAATACGACATATTGCTGGCCAACAATGAAGGTCGGTACGTTGGGGAACAATATAGTAATTTTATTGGTGTTAACCCGTTGAGCAATTTGTTTTATGGTGTGAGTATCACTTAATTGACCTTTGATAGGATCATCGACTTTAAAGCTTGTGAAGGTCGACATCATGTGTGTTGTCGGGTCCATTACGGTGTTATTTGTAATGCAGGTACCAACAAACACATGTTGTGCGTCTTGTAAAAGCTCGCTTAAATTAAGCGGAAGCACTGAAGCAGCATGGCTGGAATGTGTGATAAAAAAATAAATAAATAAGAGATTAAATAATTTTAAGTATTGCACGATAGCTCTCTCTTTTTCGAACAGTTAAAATTAAGAAAGAGCAAAAAGAATACCAGTGAATTTATTTTTATGATTTATGTTTTCAAGCGAAGATAATTAATAGAGAAAAATAAATGCTGGCTGTTTGTATTTAATAACAAAAAGAGGAAAATAAAATTAATTTAATGTCAACAGATAGCCGTAAAATTTTATTCTGATTTTTGTAAGACAATTTCTATGAGAGTATTATATTTTGTGATTAAAGTATTGGATAGGAAGGCGAGTGGATGATGAAGGAACGTTTGTTTAGGAGTTTGGTGTTGATGGGCTTTGCTCTACTCATCCTACACTTGATTGGATATTAGCTTCCAGATCTATCAAGTCGATACTTTGGTTAACGCATGTTTTAGTATGTGTTAACCAAAGTAATATGATTTAAACAGATTTGTTAGCTATCAATATTTTGTGAGTTCATTGGTAGCGAGTGGGCTATTCCCTTATGGCAGTCAATGCAAGTTGCATCATTATCAAGACTGTCAGAATGTTTATGCACGGCGCGTCGTCCTTGTTCAGTAAAATCCATGTAGTCAAAAGAATGGCAGTTACGACATTCTCGCGAGTCAGTTTTCTTCATCGTCGCCCATACACGTTTAGCCATCACTAAGCGATGCTCATCAAATTTTTCAGGGGTATCTACGGTGCCCATGAATTTATGGAATAATTCAAGCGATGCTTGTATTTTTCTAACAAATTTATGTGTCCATTCTTTGGGAACATGACAATCCGGGCAGGTGGCACGAACGCCGGTTCGATTGGTATAGTGGATGCTATCTTTATACTCTTGATAGACATTGTCTTTCATTTCGTGGCAGGAAATACAAAAAACTTCTTGGTTAGTGGCTTCCATGGCAGTATTGAATCCGCCCCAGAAAACAATGCCTCCAACAAAGAAACCCATTAAAATAAACCAGGAGCCAAAAATTTTTTTGGCTTTACTCTTCTTTGCAGCGTTTTCGGCTTCTGTTTTATGATTTTCATGATCAGTCATGCTAACATCCTCCTTAAGGAGTGGAAATTAATAACTCATCCTTCTTTTTGTTTTAATAAGTCAATGGGCTCAAAGGTATTATTGACCAAGGGTTTTGCGTCTTTTTGTGGTACGTGGCACTGTGTGCAAAAATAGCGCAGCGGTGATACTTCGGACAATTCATTGCCCTCTCGGTCTTTAAAATGAGTTAAACTTATTTTGGTGGCTCCCCATTCTCGATAGCTTTCCCAACCATGACATACCAGGCATTTATTTTGTCTTTGGTTGATCTTGTAACGTTTAATTGGGTGTGGGATCACTGGTGGTTGAGTAATGTAATTCCTTGCCACTAGACCTGTGTCATGTTGCCATTTATAGAGTTCAGGCGCTTTATTGGTTGCAGGAATGCTTGCCTCACCACGTAGCGAAGTAAAACCGCTTTTGTTCATTTCAGATATGACAACGTCGTTGACAATTGACTGGTTTTTTGCCGCTAATGTTGTATCCTTCGGTAAATAATTGGGTATCGCGATGGCTAATGCAAAAGCCACAATACTTAGAATAACGACGATTGATATTTTTTTCATGTTAAGTAACCCATGATAAATGTTTAAATTAATTTAAAAGCTATGGAATGGGCGATACAATACGTGCCCACTCCTATATTTATTCAGATCAAACTTTTGAAACTTTCACTGCACATTTCTTATAATCCGTTTGCTTGGAAATGGGGCAGGTGGCGTCCAGTGTCAGTTTGTTAATCAGTCGGCTTTCGTCAAACCACGGGACAAACACCACACCTTGCGGTGGACGGTTGCGTCCTCGGGTTTCTACGCGGGCAACGATTTCGCCACGACGAGATTGTATCTTGGCAGCCATGCCACGTTTTAAGCCATTGCGTTTGGCATCGTCTGGGTGCATATAAATTTGTGCATTGGGAACAGCGCGATGTAACTCGGGTACGCGGCGTGTCATTGATCCGGAATGCCAGTGTTCCAGTACTCGACCCGTCACTAACCACATATCAAACTCAGCATCGGGTATTTCGGGAGGTGGCTCGTAGGGCAGGGCAAAGATATTGGCTTTGCCATCGGGTTTTCCGTAAAAGCGTACCGATTCACCGGCTTTGACGTACGGGTCATAACCTTCTCTAAAGCGCCATTGGGTTTCTTTACCATCAACCACTGGCCAACGCAGTCCTCTGACTTTGTGATAGGTATCAAAGCTTGCTAAGTCATGACCTTTACCACGGCCAAACTCAGCATATTCTTCAAATAAGCCTTTTTGGATATAAAAACCAAAATGCTCGGCTTCGTCGTTGTCATAACCTGCTTGTCGTTCGGTGTTTGGGTATTTGTCTACTTGGCCGTTTTTATATAATACTTCATATAAGGTTTTTCCCTTATAGCTCGGGTTCTTTTCGAGAACTTCCGCATCCCAGACTTCATCGGTAGTGAAGCGTTTGGAGAATTCAACGATTTGCCATAAATCGGATTTGGATTCAGCCGGTGCTTTGACTTGTTGTCGCCAGAATTGGGTGCGTCTTTCCGCATTACCGTAAGCCCCTTCTTTTTCTACCCACATGGCGGTGGGTAAAATTAGATCTGCCGCCATGGCGGTGACGGTAGGATAGGCATCAGATACGATAATGAAATTATTTGGATTGCGGTAGCCTGGATAGGCTTCTTCCATGATATTGGCAGCCGCTTGCATATTGTTATTGCACATGACCCAATAGACGTTCAGCTTCTCATCTTTTAGCATGCGATTTTGAACCGCCGCATGATAACCGGGTTTGGCTGGAATGGTACCGGATGGAATTTTCCATTTCTCTTCAGCAAAATCACGATGTTCTTTTTTCTTGACGACCATGTCAGCCGGTAGTCGGTGGGAGAATGTACCGACTTCGCGTGCGGTACCACAAGCCGAAGGTTGGCCGGTGAGAGAAAATGGCCCATTCCCCGGTTCGGAAATTTTTCCGGTCAATAGGTGAATGTTATAGAGTAAATTGTTCACCCAGGTGCCACGGGTATGCTGATTGACTCCCATGGTCCATAATGACACGATTTTTCGTTTCGGGTCGGCGTACAGCTTGGCCAAAGCTTCCAGTTCTTTTTTCGGTATACCAGAAATTTCATGCGCTTTATCCAGGGTATATTCTGCAACAAAGGCTTTGAACTCATTGAAGCTCATGGGTTTTGAACCACCGGCTTTGGCCGCATTGCTGGCATTTTTTTGTTGGGGATGATCATCGCGTAGACCATAGCCAATGTCAGCATTGCCAAGCCGGAAATTGACATGATCTTTAATGAACGACTGATTGACGTTGCCACTTTGTATGATGTAGTTTGCAATGTAATTGAGGATGGCTAAATCCGATTGTGGTTTGAAAATCATACCGAGATCGGCAAGATCAAAGTTGCGGTTTTTAAAGGTGGATAGTACCGCGACTTTAACATGATCGGCACTCAACCGTCGGTTGGTGAGTCGTGACCAGAGGATAGGGTGCATTTCAGCCATATTAGCGCCCCATAAAACAAAGGCATCGGCTTGTTCCAGGTCATCGTAACAGCCCATGGGCTCATCGATGCCAAAGGTGCGCATAAAGCCGGCTACCGCAGATGCCATGCAATGGCGTGCGTTAGGATCAATATGATTGGTGCGCAAGCCAGCTTTCATGAATTTAACGGCCGCATATCCCTCCCATACCGTCCATTGTCCAGAACCAAACATGCCGATGGAGCCGGGGCCTTTGGCTTGCAGGGCAGCTTTATATTTTTGCTCCATGACATCGAAGGCTTCTTGCCAGGAGACCGGGGTAAATTCGCCTTCTTTATCATATTGTCCATTTTTCTTACGTAATAAAGGCGTGGTTAGCCGGTCGGACCCATACATAATTTTTGATAAAAAATAACCTTTAACGCATTGTAAACCTTTATTGACTGGCGCTTCGGGGTCGGCTTGGGTGGCAACGATCCGGTCATCCTTCGTACCAATGAGTACCCCGCATCCGACACCGCAAAACCGGCAAGGGGCTTTATCCCAACGGATGTTCGTTTCTTGCTTGGCTTGGGCATCGTCGATCAAAGGAACTTTTAAACCAGCTGCGGTGGCGGCCGCAGCAACGGCATTCATTTTTATAAAACTTCGTCTGCTAAAGCTCATAGAGCGCCTCCTATTTGTGGGTCGCTTTGTTCAAAGTAATGATAACTTGGGGTGACAGAGAGTAGGCCGTCAATGTGTAGAAAATTTGAAATGGTGGTAACTAAGGTATCCAGTTGATCATCCTCAACGGTAACGACCAACGTTCCATGTTCGTCTTCGATATGAATTTCGACACCGGGAAGCTTGGCTAACGCCTTACGTACGGATATCATTTTTTCGGGTTTTGCTTTGACAACGGCACTGCTAATATTCATTATTTATCCATTGTTGTATTAAAAATTATTGCCTATTGAATTGACATTTCGCCTCTGGTTATGTGGCCTGTTAATTCAATTGTCTGGTGTTTGTTTTGGTTCATGCAGGCTAATGACATCGACCGGGCATAATTTGACACAGGCACCGCATCCGGTACAGGTGTCATTGTTCAGCACCGGTTGGGCCACCCGATTTTTTTGAAACGATAAAGAAATCGCTTCATATTCACATTCTTCTTTACAGATTTGGCAATCGATATTTTGCGTGGCTAAACACCCTGGGCCGATGTGGATTTTAATAGGCCAGGGGGCGTTGTCAGGCTTGTTGGGATTGGCAAACTGCAATGCATCATGGCTGCAATGCTCAACACATTGGCCGCAAAAAGTGCAGGACCCTTTTTGAAAATCAATGCGTGGAAAGTTGTCTGTGGCATTGACAATAATGTGTTGCGGACAAGCGGTGATACATGCATTGCACTGGGTGCAGGTGCTGGTAAATTTTTTTTCAGACCTTGACCAAGGTGGTCTAATAACAACCGGGGCTTGATAACGCCAGTTTCCACGAAGGAAAGCCCTTCTTGATTGATGTGTTTCCATTCAATAATTACCGATCGCGATATGACTGTTTATGTGCTGAAGCCTTTGTCTGACCTCTGACCTAGGGAATCGGGTGTTAAGGGGGGTAACTTTAGTGATTAAACACTGTACTTTTAGAAAAGTGATGGAAATTGCTAAATGGTTATCAAGAATAGTGGGTATGGCCCGGATGAAGCCATAAATTTGACATTAGTTGATTGAAACACTTGGGAATATGATGAAGAACGGATACTTTTCTATGTGACCTGTTTTTTTGATGTTGGTGTAAGAGATTTGCTAGGCTAAATTTCCATATGGGTATGTCGGCGTCTGAAAAAGCTTTGGTGTTTGAGTGTGCATGAACAGTTGTGTATAGTGTGACCTCAAGGTCATTTTATAGCCCGATCTAAAAGCCATTGACCATTACTATTTAATCACATGATTTAACATGACTTTTTTGTTTTTTTAGGTAATGGCTTACAATAATTATTCGGGTTAGGAGGGTAGTTGCCATGAATTTGTCTTTTTTGACGCATTTGTTACATGGGCGGGCGAATGTTTTACAGATCGCACCGAGCAAGTCTTTAGAACCCATGGATCGACGTAGTGGTCTCGATCGACGTCACTGCGTCACGCATCCTTTTACCATCTTATTTTCACCGGGTCGCCGTCAACAAAATGGCAGACGACAAAGCGATGCCAGTAATATCTATGTCGATTGTTACACGCCAGTGTTGCGATATATATGTGTTGGTATTTTGTTATTGTCTACGGTTGATGCTTTTTTCACCCTACGGCTGATCGATAAGGGCGGCTCTGAACTTAACCCATTCATGGCTTATCTGTTAAGTATTAATATTGACAGTTTTGTTTATGTCAAATTGATCATGACAGCGGTGAGTTTATTTATCTTAGTGCCGCATTTTCACTTTCGTTGGCTCGGCTTGATAAAAGTGTCTCATATCTTGTATGGCTCTTTTATTTTTTATGTGTTGCTGGTGAATTACGAGATCATGCTGTTATTGCATGCGTATTATTAGGAATGGGTGCGTGATAACTTCCCTGTTTGGGGCTCAGATTTGGTTTGTATTGGTTCGTTCTGAGTGAACAAAAGTGCAGGAATAGTGGTTCTATTTCGAGCTTTTGTGAGGGAAGAACGAGCCAAGACGAGCGGAAGATGAGATGCGAAACCGGGAAGTTATTGCGTACCCATTCCTTATCTAACGATGGGTAAGGAATGGGCGAGATGATAACTGCCTATTCCTGAATCCTTCCCAGGGACTTGCATGCCATATCCCTGAGGCTTACACTTCCCTGAATCTATCAAACCCGTTATCAATCCATCCTGGATTTCGCGTCAAGACGTGTGAAATGTAGGATTCGTCAGGAGTTGCAATTAAACACTCTATGGTTGACCGTGATATGGAACAATCACACGTTCAATGGATAGCCAATGGTTCTCGGTTGGTATTATCCGGAAATTGGACAGTCTATGGTGCTGCCCCCCTTGAAAAAGGGATTGAGCAGCTGATGACAAAATCGCTTGATGTGGACCGTGTTATTATTGATTGCCAGCAAATTCAAGCGCTTGATAGTGCGGGTGCTTGGTTGCTTAATCGGCTCTGTCAGCATTTACAGCAGCGCCATCAGCCCTATGATTTAATCGGGCTCAGCGACAAGCATCAAAGTTTACTGGTATTGGTGAAGCAGCAACAGGTGGTGCCTGTCCCTGCTGCTCGGGCGGCTCGTTTATCTCGTTTGGGGCAAGCCACTTGGGCACATATTGAACAAGCTTTGCAACTCCTCGCCTTTCTTGGTGAGACGTTCGTCATCTTATTCCGCTGTATTTTTCAACCGCGTCGGTTACGCTGGAATGCCTTGTTTGCCAATGTTGAACAATCTGGCATCAATGCGTTGCCAATTATCGGTTTATTATCTTTTTTACTTGGCATTGTGATTGGCTATCAAGCGGGTGTTCAGCTGCAATTATATGGTGCCAATATTTTTATTGTCGAATTGGTTTGTCTCACCATGTTGCGCGAGCTCTCACCGATGATGGCGGCGGTGATCGTGGCTGGGCGTTCCGGTTCGGCGTTTGCCGCCCAGTTGGGAACCATGAAAGTGACCGAAGAAATTGATGCCATGCGTACCATTGGCATCGCCCCCATGGAGATGTTGGTTATCCCCAAGGTGTTAGCCATGTTAATTGCTCTACCATTATTAACAGTATTTGCCGATGTGTTGGGCGTGCTTGGCGGTATGGTCATCGCCAAAACCATGCTGGGCATTGATTTCAAGGATTTCTTTGCTCGCATTCCAGAGGTGGTGACCTTGACCTCGTTTATGCTAGGCATTATGAAGGCACCGGTGTTTGCATTAATTATCGCCGTGGTGGGTTGTTTTCAAGGTCTACGGGTGGCAGGGGGAGCGGATAGTGTGGGTCGGCAAACGACCATTAGTGTGGTGCAGGCGATTTTTTTGATTATTGTGGCGGATGCTATTTTTTCAATTATATTTAGTGGAATAGGGATTTGATGACAGGTCAGTCAGACGACGCTGTGAATAAGCAAGTCATGATTCAAGTGCGAGGTCTAATCACCCGGTTTGGCCATGAAACCATCCACGATGGCATTGACCTGGATATTTTTAAAGGTGAAATCATTGGTTTGGTAGGGGGCAGTGGTTCAGGTAAATCCACCTTGTTGCGCGCTCTGACCATGCTTCTGCAACCCAGTGGGGGTTCCATTAAAATAGGGCCGCATGAGTTAATCGGTATCGATGAAGCATCGGCCAGTGAGCTGCGACGCCACATGGGCGTGATGTTTCAGCAAGGCGCGTTGTTTAGCTCCTTAACGGTGTTGCAGAATGTTTGTGTACCACTGAAAGAACATACTCAACTATCGATTCAATTGATTCAACAATTAGGTTTAATGAAATTAAAATTGGTGGGTTTAACAGAGCAAGCCGCAGATAAGTATCCTAAACATCTCAGTGGCGGCATGATCAAGCGCGTGGCGGTGGCTCGGGCATTGGCGCTTGATCCTGATATTTTATTTTTGGATGAGCCCAGTGCCGGTCTTGACCCGATTAGTGCTCATGCCTTGGATGAGTTAATTTTACAATTAAGGGAGGCGTTGGGTTTAACCGTGATTATTGTCACTCACGACATTGATTCATTATGGCGACTGACGGACCGGGTGGCTTTTTTAGGTGAAAAACGCTTGTTGGCGGTGGCGGACTTAAAAACCTTGAGTCAACACCATCACCCATTGATTCATGAATATTTTCAAGGTCCGCGTGGCCGGGCGGCGCAGGTGAACTAATGGAGATTAAAGTCAATTATACCTTGGTCGGATTGTTTGTGACATTTTTTATGGTGTTGCTGGTGGCCTCAGTGGTTTGGTTGAGTCACGATTATGAACAAGAAGATTACAATAGCTATGTCGCTTATGTGTATGAATCTGTCTCCGGCTTAAATGAAAATGCCGCAGTAAAATATCGGGGAGTGGATGTGGGCAAAGTAACTCATATCGCCTTAGACCCTGACAATTCAGAGCGTGTGCAGTTAAACTTAGCGATTAAACACGGTGCACCGATCAAACACGATTCGGTGGCGGTATTATCCTTACAAGGCATTACCGGGCTTATTTATATTGAATTAACCGGTGGCACCCAAGCCTCGCCCTTGTTACAGGCGAGCAGTGAACAAGCGATTCCAGAAATTAAAACAGCCCCTTCGGCACTGGTACGTTTTGATAGCATGATTACGGATTTGTTTACGCAATTATTGCAAGGGGTGGACCATCTGGCAGGGGTGGCAGATCGGGTTAATGTTTTACTGAATGATGATAATCAACGGGCAATCGCAAATACCTTAAATCATGTTGAGCATTTATCACAGGTGGTGACCGAGCGGCTTGATATGTTTGGTCAGAACATCGATAATTTAACAGAAATATTGCAAAACACAGCGCAGATGAGTGAAGAGTTACCAAGATTGGTCCATGGCGTGGCAGGCAGTATGGAAGGTGTGCAACAAGCCGTTGCTGCCATTAATCAGACCGCCGCTCGTTTGGACGAAGTGGTCATTACCACACAAAAGGAATTACTCTATTCAACCACCGACTCATTATCCCAGTTGAGCCAACTCATGGAAGAAATGCGGCAACTCACCGCCACCTTGAGTCGTGTGGCGCAGGATGTGGAACGTGATCCTAATATGTTAATTTTTGGGCGAGGTAGTAATCGTGCCGGTCCTGGTGAATAAAATAATGATCCAAAATAAATCAAAATACAGCGTATGGTATGTCAGTCTGCTGTTGCTATGGCTGATTTTAATCTCAGGTTGTGCAGCCGTTGAGGCCGTTAAGCAAAACACTAAAACACAGCAGACCGCCCTGCAGACCTATAGTTTTGAACCTGCGTTATCCATTCAACCCGCCGCTCGCAAAAGCAAGCTTGTTATCGCGGTTCTCAAACCCCGTGCGGCCGCGCCCTATCGGGCGGCACGCATGGCCTATAGCGAAGCGGCCTATGAGTTAAATTATTATATCAACAATGAATGGGCCTCACCGCCGGCGGCCATGTTAGAGCCCTTTATCGTCAAAGCATTGGAGCAAAGCCAGGCTTTTGATGAAGTGGTCAGCGGTAGTAATAACAGTGTGGCAGATATTGTCTTAGACATCGAATTAATCGATATCAAGCATCAGTATAGCGATGCACAAAGCGTGGGGGTGGTCACATTGCGTGCTCAGTTTATTGATTTAGCAGGGCGGCGCATTATCGGCGTGCACGAGTTATCCGCGCAAAGTCCGGCAGCCAGCAATAGTCCCTACGGAGGGGTCGCAGCCATCAATGGGGCCTTGAGTCAAGTGTTGGTGGATTTAGCAAATTATTGTTCTCGGGAGTTGCCGTTGAGGTAGGCTGAGTATCGTCCATGGTTGTTGCTTGGTTGTTGTCGTTGTAGGGTGGATAAACGCAGCGCATCCACCTTATAGGCCTTAAACCCGGTGGATGCGCTGCGCTTATCCACCCTACCAATAAGATATCAAATCGATACGAAATACAATGGCCTATTTCTGTCAATAAAGCCCAATTGTCTTTTTTTGCAGACTTTGTTAGCATCAACATCAATGCAAAACCAAAAATAATATTCAAAACAACCAGCCGTTGTGACAGAGCTGGTCATTATCTATTCGATGTGGGTTTGAGGGTGTCGTGCGAGGTGGGGTTGTTTCCTTGCGAGAGTATTTGTTGATTAATAAGTAAAAACAATTTCTTAGCCCAAAAAAGCAAACACCATGTCGAATGAAATTCAAGAACCGGTGGTATCTAAAACCGCCAAGTTAGGCCAATCCGTCTTTGATCACCGTGCCATGCTGGGAGGCAGTGGTGATGATATTATCATCAATTCCTTTACCAATCCTCAAACACGGATCACCTTTCCCCTTCCTAAAGAACGGCTTCTTATGCCTATCAGCACAAGCTATGTTTGCTAAGTCAAAGCAATGATAGTGGCCAAAAAACTCGCATTACTCATCGGTAATGATCAATATGACGATGCTAAATTCACCGGTTTAACCGTACCGCAGAACGATGTCATCGGTTTAAATAAGGTATTGGAACGGTCTGATATTGGCGCCTTTGATCAGGTTAAAACCCTGATGAATCAAAGTCGGGGTGCCGTTGAAATGGCCATTGCTGAATTGTACGGCAATAAAAAGCGGGATGATTTTTTATTGCTGTATTTTTCCGGGCACGGTCTGCTGGATGTCGATGGGGATTTGTACCTTGCCTTGAAAAATACCCGATATGATCAGCCTTTTGGAACGGCGCTTACTTCAAGCTACATTAAAACCGCCATCAACAAAAGCAAATCCCGGCGTCAGGTATTAATCCTGGATTGCTGCCACAGCGGTGCCTTTGAGCGTGGCACCAAAGGTCCGGGCGCTCCGGCTATAACTGAACAAACCTTTGAAGTCAATGGTTACGGTCGTGAAATTCTCACGTCATTCACCGCCACCCAGCTTAGCTGGCAGGGTGATCAGGTCATTGGCCATACCGACAAATCTCTGTTTACTCACTATCTGGTACAAGGGCTGGATAGTTTGACTCGTTCGCTACAAGCCTCATTGGATGAGGTGCCGGGTGTGATTCATATCACAACCGTTTCCGGTCAATTAAAACCCGGTGCCAAGGGGGCCGCTGATGTACTGGGTAAATTGATGGTGAAGGTCTCTGAGAAAGCCATTCCAACGGTAGTCGGTTTTATTAAAAGTTGGATTTCACGCCCCGGTGCCCGTCCCGTGGAAATTGAAGTGCAGGGGAAAGGAGGTTCAGCAAAAATTGTGTTTGATCCGAATACAATTTCTGTCAACGAAATAGAAAGTCTGGTTGCGAAACTGCAATCCAATGTAAGGGAATAATCAGGGTGAATTAAAACACTCGAAGTCAATTTGAGTTGTGTGATGGGATGACTATCATCCGTTAAGCATCTCATATTTTTCGGTCGAGTATTGATGAGATACATATGAATATCATTTTTAAAAGTGTTCTCATTATTATCGTTTTAACTAGCTGCAGATCCGCTGAGTTTATAATGAATGTTGATTCTTCGTTGGAAGCTAATGCGCAAATATATAAAATGAAATCTCCAAGTAGTTGGTTTGACGAAAAGCTCAATGTAACTTTTGGTGATTATCGTGTTTCAAAAACAGACATCACGCATACAACAAAAAGTTTATTTGGATTGGAAATAACCTGGGTTAGCACGCTGTTTGGTAAGGATATTGGTTTCACAAAAAATACAATAATGACTTCTATCTCTTATAAATTTGAAATTGCCAACGGAAATACTTGGGATTCAAAGTGTGTATTTGTCGCTGAAAAAAAAGAAATTGATTACAAAAAGGTAACCCTTACTGATATATCATCGCCTAAATATGCCTGTTTATACACCCTCGGAGACGACCAATCTTGGACTCTTACCTTCACATATGATGATACGCTAAAAATCGATGTAGAAATGGTCAGCAAGGAAAATTTTTTCAAGGCCCGGACAATCGGGGGAAGGTTTGTGGCATCCGATGGTCGTACATCTGAGTTTATAACACCTCATGACACCGGGTACACTTGGACAAGTGATGGCAAGAGTATCGCAGCTATTTTTTTTAGAGAAATACCACCTAAAGTTTGGCTAGATAAGCGAAATACTAGGAATATAAATGATGTAATATCTATGGCGAATACAGGATTGCTAGTGTACTACTGGGAAATATCTCCATTAATTAACCCCCATGGACTATAATTCCACGATAGCTTGTTACCGAGTATAGGAGATTAAAATGACTAGACTCTTGGTAAGAAATCTTGAGCCGGAGATCGTGCAAGCACTGAAGCGACGTGCCGCAAAGCATGGCCGCAGTGCAGAAGCAGAGCATCGGGAAATCTTGAAACAAGCTCTGCTTGGCCCTAAGAAAAAATCATTTGCGCAGGTATTAGCCAGTATGTCGAACGTTGGGTTAGATAGCGATTTTGAGCGTATCGATGATTCTGCGGAGAATGATGTATTTAATTGATGGCAATGTGCTCGGTGAGATACGTAAAAAGAGAAAAGCGAATAAAGGCGTGTTGCGTTTCTTTGAGTCAGCAATCGGTAATAACGAAAACCTTTATGTTTCAGTGATTACTATTGGTGAGCTTCGTCGTGGGGTCGAACTCATCAGATATCGGGGTGATGTTCCACAGGCAAAACAGCTTGAAAAATGGTTAAAAGTCATTCTAGCGGAATACCAGGATAATATTTTTGGTTTGGACGAGGATGTTGCTCAACTGTGGGGCAAGTTGAGATCTCCTCACCACGAGCATGCGATTGACAAGCAAATAGCGGCGACTGCTTTGATTCATGGGCTAACGGTGGTGACTCGTAATGAGAAGGATTTTACTAAAACCGGATCGAAGGTATTGAACCCTTTCGTTTGAATGGTAAGGAATGGGCGACGTGATGACAATCAATGCGGCATTGAGTTAAGTATTGGTGGATTTAGCGAATTATGGCTCTCGGGAATTGCAGTTGAGGTAGTTAGGCAGATATAGCCCATGGTTATTGCTGGCTGTAAATTATGTAGTGTGGATGCGCTACGCTTATCCACACTACCAACTATTTCGGTCTCACAGAAATGGAAACATCATTGACAAAAAAATGCTGATGCTTTCCTATCCTTCACGCTGGCGATATGACATCCTTCGAGCGCTTGACTATTTTCGCCTTGCAGAAGTTGCATACGACAACAGAATGGACGACGCGATTGAGGTTTTATTAAAAAAAAGGAGAGTCGACAAAAAATGGCCTCTACAAGCAAAACACCCCAGACAAACACATTTTGAAATGGAAGAAACAGGCAAGCCCAGTCGCTGGAATACGTTAAGAGCTTTGCGAGTATTAGCGTACTTCAATACTCGAGTAAAATAGACCAATCATTTGATCACACTTGATCTTTGATTCCACAGAAATTTTCTTCGAAATTTTAAAAACTGAGTGTTTTTGTCAACAATGCCAACGAATATTGTATACATTTCTTGATTCATCACTTTGATCGTAGGAGCTGATATGAGTTACCAAAAAATATTAATATATTTCGTTTTATTCAGTAGCGTATTTATCTGCAATGCCAGAGCAGGAGAGGTGGGTGACAAAAAGTTAAATCAACTCATGACAGAGATTGGTATGACCATGACCGATATTTTCCCCTTAATCGTGGCTAAACGAAAGTTGAGTCGTGATGAGCAGAGCCAGCTTAAAGAAGCCGTGGCACGTTTGTCAACATTCTTCAAACAAGCCAAACCATTTATCGATACTAAATCCTCCAGCTATCAGGTCTCTTATGATTTTATTTTGGAGCATCTTGCGAAAACCGAACGTTCTTTTCAAAATAATAATATAGCGTATACAAGGAAACGGCTTTACGCCTTAGGAAATATTTGTGCTTCATGCCATACCCAAGACAATCGTCTTCGTACTTTATTCAGTAGTATTTCACGTCAGAAATTTCAAGATGATTTTTCATTTGCTGAATTCAACTACATAACCCGCGATTACAATCAAGCGGTAAAATATTTTGATAAATATTTACGTTCCGATGAGCGTAAGACGGAATTAGAAATCATGATGCCAATGCGACGGTTGATTACGATTAACACGCAAATTTTTGATACGCCGGGTATTGCCGCACAACAATTAGCAGAGTATCGGCAATTAAAGGAGCACACGAAAAAAACCAAGAAATATTTAGAGGCTTGGATTGCTAGCCTGAAATCTTTACGAGCGAGCCGTGTTAAAGCGGTAGAGCGTGTGGAATTTGCGACCCTTGAAAAGTATGTTGCAAAATATATCGGTGATGATGACCAGGCTTCGGCTGAGTTATTTTCAACACCAGAGCAAGAAGTTTCTCGGGTTTGGCTGCGCGGTCAGCTTTATCATTATTTAAATACCAATCCGCCAACGGAGGAAGTTCCTGCGATTCTCTATTGGTTATCAATCTGTGATCGATCGGTAGGGTACGACTTTTATTTTTCTTTAGCGGATCTTTATTTAAAACAATGCGTGCTTGATCATCCCAGTCATCCCTACGCACAACGATGTTATAAGGAATATAAAGACTTTATCGAAATTAGTTATTCTGGCTCAGCCGGTACGTTTATCCCGCCGGAGTTAGAAGACGAATTATCTGAATTGAGACAAGTTTTAAAAAAGCAAAATTGATGTTTAGGATATATTATAAAGAAGTTTGTAATGCTGCATTAACTTTTTATGGTTTTTTTTGGCAAACACGCACCACAGGACTAAACCATTGGCTTAATACGGTATGTTTGCCTGCTTGGGTACAGCCAAATGATAGGGTTTGGTTTTTTTGTGGCAAGTATAAGGTACCGGCGAGTTTATCCCAGATAGCGAAACAGGAACCAAAGTTTTTGTCGTGATGTTGTCTATGACGGCTGTGGTGGATTTGGTGCATTTGTGGACTAATAAACCAGCGATCCCATGAGCCGAAAGAGAAGGCGATATGTGAGTGTCTTAAATTGGCTCCCAGCGCATTAAAAATGAAACCCAGTGCGTCTACGCCTAGGATTTCAACGGCGCTGACTTGACCAGGGAATAAAAATACAAAGACCCCGGTGAGGCTGCCGATGACTAATATCGAAGCCCATTGGGAAAGGAAGCTCTCTAGTGGGTGGATACGATAAAGGGTGAGGGGGGTTAATACTTCGGCGCTGTGATGGACTTTGTGAAACTCCCATAAGCAGGGAATCCGGTGATAGGCATAATGCAGCATGTAGCGGGTTAAATCTTCTGCGATAAATACCACGGCGGTGAAACATAACATAATAATCACATAGGGCAACCATACTGTTTCCATGGGGCCGAACAGGTCTCTTAAAAAACTGGATACCGCGACAATAATGACCAGTTTGCCTAACATTGCTGGGGCAATGAATAATACTTTAATCAAGCTATTGGCAAACATCAGTTTAATGTCCAGTATGGATGAGCGATGCAACCAAATGCGGCGCTGGAAAAAATATTTGAGAAAGTCGCTGAATTTTTTTTGTTTTGTTTCGGGCTGATAAATCACATAGGCCATCAATAAGGCCACTAAGATAAACCCCAGGAAAATACGCCGTGAGGGATCTAACGGATAATAAAAGGGACTGAGCAAGGCGAACATCACTTCATTGGCCAAGTCCAAGCCATTGTCCATCAGAATATTAAAGGGCATATTTCAAGGAGGCGATGAGGGTTCTTGGTTTATTGGGTCGGGCGCCAAAAGGTCGACGAGAGACAATGGTCACTTCGTCGAATAAATTATCCACGGTCAATTGCAGTTGGAATGTTTTTGACACATCGTAGGCCATGGCAGCATCGATAATGCTATAGGCTTTGGTGTGGGTAGCGTTTTTAATATTGCCTTGCCCGGCGGATTCTCGCATGGCATCGGTAAATTTGGCCGACAGGGAAAAATCCCACTTGGCGTAACTGAGGCCCGTTTCAATACGTAATTGGTGGGCGGGCAAGTAGGGCAGTTCATCGCCCTTGACTACATTACCCCATTGGGAAAAACCGGATTCAAAGGCGCTTTGGAAGGCCGATTCGGTGTAGGTGTAAGTGAAATTAATGGGCAGTTGCCAATGGCCAAGGTTTTGCTGATAGCCACCGGAAATTTCTGCCCCAGCGATATCCACTCGACCTCCATTAAACTCATCGCCCACCTGACAGTCGGTATCATTGGCTCGGCAGCGGCCGATGAGATTGTCATAACGATTAAAAAAGCCAATGGTTTCTAAATGAAAGGCGGCCTTTCGATAACGCAAGCCAAATTCGGCGTTAACGGTTTCTTCGGGTCGGGTATTGTCGTTTTTTGATGGAGCGTTGGGGGCAAAACCTTTGTTAATGCCGGCCAGCAAGCCCAGCGCCTCGGTGTATTGGTAAAATAGACCGGCACCGGGAATCCAGACGGTGCTTGTTTGGCGATTGTTGTTGCTGGGGTTGAGCCGATCGGTGAGTTGGGTGGTGATCCGTTCTGCGCGTAAACCGGTGGTAAACGTCCAATCCTCATAACTGAATTTGTCTTTTAAATAAACCGCCAAGGCGTCGGATTCGCCTTTGTTGACTAATCTGGGGGTTCGTTCAATGTCATCATGGATTAATACGCCGTCGCTTATGTCATAAGATTTTACCGTGTGATTACGTTCTACATAATCATTATGGTAGCGTAAGCCGGATTCAATTTCGTGATACCAGTCTCCCCATTCCTGGTAGGAGGCCAGGGTAAACTCAATGCCTTGTGAGGCGTATTGCCGATCGTTATTGGTAATATCTAGTTTTTGCAATTCAGTGCCGTTGGAATCACTGGCCCCGGTTAATAAGTCGTAATATTTTTTCTCACCGAGTCCATTGGGATTGGCTAATACATCGCTAATGGAATACGTGGCATTGAGGAACGGGTCATCCGGTGCTTCAGTATTACGACGAAAATCTTCAAACTTATTCCATGATCGATCAAAGGTGTTGCGATAGACTCGGGTGGTTAATTCCAGGCTGTCACTGAATTCGAATAAATGGGTGGCATGGACTTGTTGGTGATCCCAGGTGGATTTATCCAGTTGACTGGCGGTGTAACGCCGATAGGGGGTATCCTGGAAATCGTCATCGGTTAAGCCCAAGTAGGTCTCGTCGGAAGTTTCATCGGCATAGCCTATTTTTAGGATTAAACGCTGATAACGTCGGCTATTGGAGGGTGAAGTATAACCGAATTTAAAGTTAATATCATTGCGTTGAAAACCGGTATCATCGCTAGTGTCAAGGGTTTTAAAACCGTCACTGCCAAAGATGAGTCCTTCGGCTAGCCAGGAAAGACCTTGCTGAGTATTTCCGGCATGGGCCTGTATTTTTCGAAAATTATCCGTGCCGCCACTGACATTTAATTTGCTGGAAAATGTCTCTGGAATGGCCGTGGTGACTAGGTTCAGGGCACCCCCGACGGTATTGGGTCCATATTGGATGGAGGTAGGGCCTTTAAAGGTTTCGATGCTTTGCATACGCGCTACATTAGGAAAATAATAGGCCGAGGGGGCCGAGTAGGGCGCCGGGGTAATAAGAATACCATCTTCCATGCTCGATATTTTTTGACTGCGTTCGGCCGGGGCGCCGCGCATGCCAATATTGGGTCGCAATCCATAACCATCTTCGGTACGAATATAAACCCCCGGCACGGCGGATAATACCCGGTGGATATCGGTGTATTCGAATTTTTCTAATTGTGCTTGATCCAGCACATGAGCCGATCCCGGTGTGGTTTGAATTTCTTGCTGGGTACCGGTGACTTGAACTTTATCGAGTTCATAGACCGCTTGTTCATTGTTTGCTTTTTCTGCCGCCCAGCTGGTGGACGCCATGCTAAGAGTGAATAGCATAATGGATGATTTTTTCATGGGAAACTCTTTATTATCCAGATATCGGCTGGGTATTGATGGGTTTCGCTTGGCTCGACCCATCCTACACTTGATTGGATTATACTAATCGTTATCGCCTTCGACTCGGCTGGGTAAATTTAAATTGATCACGGTGAGGAAATCTCCTTTGATTTCGTCAGTGAGTTGTTTGACTTTGCCGTATAAACGACATGCAAATAATTCACTTGTTGTATCGGGATTATTGGCCGCATTGATGCATTCTGTTTGGCTTGTGGTATTGTTAATTGCCGTGATGCTGGCACTGAAAGTATCAGGGGCTGCCGCAATCAAATCTAAAATGGCGGTGGTTTTTTGTTGAATACGTTCCGCTATTTCTGGGAAGTTTTTAGTCACCAACATATCGTCAAAACTAAAGGCTGTTGAGCTTGGGGCAAAGCTGCCGTTAAACAGCGCTTGAAAACCGAGTAAATTATTTTTCAAATTGGCCAAACCGTTATCACTATCAGCGGATTCCATGTGGTCGGGGCAAGTTAACGCATTGCATTGACTGGATAAGCCCATGGGGATGGCTAGCTTGATGTCTTTGACATTGGTGTCCAAATAAAAAAGGCGATCAGATAAGGTATTCAAAGCCGTTTGTTGGGACTCAAAGGCGCCATTGTCCGAACCTGAGCCAAGGAATTTTTGCCGGTAATTGTTACCGCTATCTAACCAGGCGTTGACCAGAGTTTGCGCATTTTGAGCAATATCATGAGCGACTTGACTGGCATATTGACAGCGTAATTGTTGGCGTTGCTGCTGGGGCTGTTGATTCCAGTTTTGGGTGGCTGTGATTTGACTTGGGCAGCTATGATTTAGGTTGGTATTAAATAACAAATACTCCAGTGCATCCAAACCTCTGGCTTGTCTTGGGGCGGTTTGCATATCAAAGTCTTGTTTTTGATTATCAAAAGTAATGACATTGCTATCGACGGTACAACGATTGACAAAGCCTGGCCAAGAATAAATACGGTTTCGTAAGTTATCTTCGTTATCGGTGGCGGGACCGATATGAAAGGCTTCCGCTTGTTGCCAATAGCCCATGGCATCCCGCCAGGATTGTTGTGCCTGGTTGAGCTGGGCTGTTTCATCGGGTTGGCCGATGCTAGCGCAGTAGCTGGTGATTGGACTGGTGATGCTAGCCCAATTTTCTGTTTGTGCGGCAAACTTTTGGTAAGTAGGGATAATCACTTCATCGGTCACTGCTGTTAGGATGTTTGCATGGCTTGTGCTTTTAGGGCTGAGCGTGCTGGTGGACTCATCTGCTGATTCGCTATTAACACAGCCAGCCAAACTTATAAGAACCAGTATGGTGAGCACCCCACTGGTTTTTGAGATCAAATTCAACATACTTAATTTTACCAATTATTGACGTTTTCGCTGGCAAATGCATACGCTTCGCCTATTATTTTACGCGCTTGTATTAAATCGTCCCGGTATTGATTGGTACCCCCGCTAAAGGCAGTGCCCTGTTGACTGCCATCGGCTAATACCGGAGCATCACCCATGAGGTTTAACACGGTTTTCAGGTGGGTTAATGTGCTGGCGTCGCGACGAAAAGGAGAATCGGGGTTAAATTGTAAACTCAGCGCAAAACCTTTCATTTCACTCCAGTGTTTGGCGTGATTTTTATAAGCGGAGAGGTCAGCATAAGCGGCGTCGTTAGTGAAATTTTCCATGTCGCCAATGACTTCGTTAATATAATGGATGACGGTGGCGGCAATGCATTTTTCCCAGACTTGAGAGGCGGTCAGCGCGGCGCTTTGCAATTGACTGAGTGCCTCGCTGGTTAAGTTAGTGTTGGTGGCATTGAGAATGGCACGTCCGGTGAGCAAGGCGTCAAAGATTTGTTTGGTGAGGTCTGTCGCTATCTGGGAGCCACTGTCGCGTTTCGCACAGTTGCTGGCATGGCCAATATTGACTTCTGAGCGCAAATCAATTTGACCATCGTTATTGGTATCGTGATAGCCGTTGGCAAATTCAGCGCGACCGCCTTTAGCGGCAATTTCATCATCCGTATAAGCGCTATAATTTCTTGCGGCCCCAAAATATCCAAAAGCCTCGTCCCATTTGTGTTGGGCGGTGGTATAGGCTTTTCCTTCTTCGTCGGGAGTCTCATTGCCTTGACTAAAATCCGTTTTCAAATAATCGGCGGTACCCTGCGAAAAAGCCACCGCACCTAATAAGAATTTTTGGACGAGTTGACTATAATCCTGACCGGTATTTGTCAGATAGACTGTATCAATATCGACTGTGTCACCACCGGTGATGGGTATTTGATGGGTGCTGCCATCGGTTGCTAGGCTGGCAATTTGATTGAAAAAATAATCAACTAATTTTTCTGGGGTGGGATTGCTGTCCAGACCTTGTTGCCAACCAAAGAACTCTCCACCGAGTAGATGCGCTGGTTTATCATTACCTGCGATTTTATCTATCAGGTTTTTACCCGAGCTAATATCACCATAGCTGGGTCCAGGAATCACCGATAGACCGCTATCGATGTGATAGCCGTGATTGACTGTATCAGAAGCACTGCCATCAAAACGAAAATAAAAGTTTAGATTATTGATGACATCTTGATTGGCATTTTCTTCGAGTTGTTTAATCGAGAATGTTAAATCATTAATCAGTAGGTGGCGTTTGGTTTGACCCGTATAAGAGACACTATCATTCGCTTCACTCAGGCTGCTATCAAACGCATAGCTTGTTATTTCCAGTTTCTGACTTTCGGGGTTGGTGGGGGTATCGTCTGTGCTATCGCCACTGCCACAGGCGATTAATGTGGCAGAAAACGAACTAAGCAGAAAAACCTTTCTAAATTTCATGTTGTCATACGTCCTTAATGCGATCCAGCGATAAATGAGAATTATACACAACTGCAAATGAGAATCAATATCATTATCATTCAATTTTTGATTTATTTGTGATCAGGCATTAATGAGCTTTGCGATATTAGGAATGGGTATTAGTTGAAATATTGTTCACTGGGTGATGGATAAAATAAAAGGGGGGGAGAGGCTGTGATAATTCGCGGGGCGATGAAGAATGCGTCAGTGAGTTTGCGAAGGCAGTAAGGAATGGGTACGTGATAACTTCCCTGTTTGGCGCTCAGATTTGGTTTGTATTTGTTCGTTCTGAGAGAACAAAAGCGCAGGAATAGTCGCTCTATTTTGAGTTTTTGTGAGGGAAGAACGGGCGAAGACAGGCTGAAGATGAGATGCCAAACAGGGAAGTTATTGCGTGCCCATTCCTAACAGATATTAACGTCTAGGTCTATAAGAGAACGAATTTGAAGGATGCCGCAGTAGAGCAGAAGTCAATAAAAAACGGGCGACTTCCTCTAAGGAAGTCGCCCGTTTTTATTTTATTTAACGGTTAACGAAAAATTTTTTATTTGATGATAGATAATAATTTAGGATTGGTAACCAGTTTTCTCACACCATGGGCATGATCTTCTTGGAATACATTTCCTTTACACCATTCACCCAGGCTATTAATGTCAAGTTTTGCACATTGTGGGCGAACACTCCAACTCACTTGGTAAGGTGAGCAGCTTTGCTCAGTGTATTTAGGACCCGTGGTTGAACCTAAGAACTCAACGGGTTTTCCAGTATTTCTAGGAATCATTTTCGCTTGGTGGAAACCATTGGCTTTATTGCCATCATAGGCCAAATCTTTAAAGTTTAGCGCAGCTGAATCATTAACCAAGGTAAAAACTTGTGTTTCTACACGAAGATCAGGATTGGCGCAGGCGTCTGATACACAGGAGCCTAAGCCTTTTCCTGGAGTCACGTCACAAGAAGTATGTACCCAGTGTACTTCGATGGTGTCACCCGGTTTCAAACCTTTGCACATTTCACCGGCTGGGGCTTTTAACTCATCAGCGGATAATGATTTGCTAATCGCACATTGATAACCCCCGCCATGACCATGATCGCCTTCACCTGCATAAATGGCAAAATCTTTGGCTTTGTGCTCTGCATTATTGTGGAAATGAATATTACACAAGTTCATTTCGTCAGAGCTTGGTGCTAAGCGAAAATCGACGTGATTGTTACCGGCCAGATTATCGATATCTCTAGGTGTTTGAGGTCCAAACCCCTCACAAGCTGCGCCCCCTTTTTCATGCCCATCCCCAGCCATAACATTTACTGAAAACAATCCCAGAGCCAGGACCGTTGCAGTCAGTTTTGCACTTCCTAATTTCATTTTATCATCCTCTACTATTATTTATGTTTATCTTGTCTTTTTAACGCTTCACCTATTTGGCTTTCGCGTAACTCTCTTGTAAGAAGCAAGCATTGAACAATATAGCATCATCTATATTAGTTAATGATAATGTATAGATGATTCATTCTTGCTCCCCAGCCCGCCCTCCGCGAGCTATCGTACTGAAACTTGAGCGGTTCATCAATAATGAATGAAATAAATTTGGCTGCCAAAGAAATCAAATATATGATTTCACTGTAAGCTACATTTCACAGCAGAGCGCGTGAAAAGCGCGATGAGCATTGTATTTCAGCAGGAGGGCTGAAGGGGATAGATACTTTTTAGATTACCGACTGAATAAAAATTTCTGTGGAATCAAGGGGCAAGCGAGATCATTTGGCCTGCTGCGAAATGTCGATGGTATGTATGCGTCTGTGGGTCGTTAGTTTTGTTCGCCTGATAGGTTGCTTAATGTAAGATGTACAAGTTATTTAATTTCCATGCCTAAGGGACTTTATGAATGATTCGCTCATAGTTTGTGCAAATCTGATCGCTGAAGTCATTTATTGTATTTTTAGAAGCATGGATTAAAGGACAAGAACAACAAACGATCATTCGTGAGCAAGCCAAGGTATGGAATTCGAATGGTGTTAAACTGCTCGAAATGTCGCTTCTATGAGGGGAGGTTTTGATAAGATAATATTATCATTGGTGTGGTCAACAACGATTATTTTTACATCGCATTTGTAGGCTAGCTTTGAGAGGTTTTCAGTAGGATCACCCCAAAATAGCACAGTAATTTTTGCGGTTATATTTGTTCGAGGTTGGCTAATCATGTGGTGGCCCATTCAGGTTTTTTTGTACGACAGGTGGCTAATTGTGAAAATACAAAACATCTCCCAGAAAATAAGTGCCATGGACATTTTGGTGCTAACCTAATCGGTAGGTGAGGCAGCGTCAATGATGTTTATTGCCGAAAAAGGTTAGGTGTATTATCCATTCTCTACAATGCAAATCAAATAACTGGAAAACCTCTTGACTTCCAATCACGTTGATTCATCACAACAAGAGCCTAAGACGCCACCCAAAAGTCTATATTTCTCAGAACTGTTAGCTCATTACATGAGATTAACGGCAGGGCTTTCGGTCAATGAATTCGTTCATACTTCGCTGAAATTTTTTAGAGAACAGATGAGTATCTGTCATTGTTCCATCGCATTAGTTGAAAGCAATAACACGGCTTTTCGTTTATATGATGCAAGCCATGAAGATAATACCGGACTTGAGGCGGGTGACTTACTTTCTGCTGAAATGACTATTTTATCAGAAATCATTGAACACCGAGAACCACGGTATCGTCCCGATATAGCCAGCGGTGATTCGCTCTATCCCATCGATAAACGATTGCTTGCGGCCGGTATACAAAGTGATTTTTTGATTCCCTTATGGATCGAAAATCGATGCCTGGGGACACTCAATCTTGCGTCCGATAGGGTTGATGGTTTTTGTGAAGAAATGAGACGATTTTTGCCACTACTGGCATCGAGCTTAGCGCAATCTTTACAGAACATTCATTTGATCGAGTCACTTCAAGAAAGTGAGCAGCGTTACCGAAGTCTCATTGATGATATGCATGATATGATTCAATCGGTAGGTGCTGATGGCCATTTTATTTATGTTAACCAGGCTTGGTTGACGTTGTTAGGATATCATCAACAACAACTGAGTGAGCTTACCCTATGGGATATCATACATCCTGATTGTATTGAACATTGCCAAGACATTTTCTCAAGAATTATGTCAGGGGAAGACATCCATCACATCGAAGCCACTTTTTGCACCAAAGACGGTATAGCAATTTCAGTGGAAGGAAGTATATCCGCTCGCCGAGTTGGCAACCAGGTTGTTGCCACCCAAGGCATATTTCGGGATATTCGTAAGCGAAAAGAAGTTGAAAAAGCATTGCGCATATCCGAAAACCGTTTTCGAACCCTAGTAGAGCAATCCCCTTTTAGCACCCAAGTACTATCTCCCGAAGGATATACCCTAAAGGTGAATCGTGCTTGGAAAAAAATGTGGGGTATCAATGGAGATATTCTTGCCGATTTTTGTATCTTAGATGATCCACAATTGGTTGAAAAAGGTGTCATGCCTTATATCAAAAAAGCTTTTGCCGGGGAGTCGGCAGAAATTCCAGACATTGTTTATAATCCAGCGGAAAATCTGGATGCACCGGGGCCGGAGAATGATCGCTGGGTGCGCTCCTTTATCTATCCAGTCAAAGACGAAGCTGGAGAGATCGAAGAAGTTATCCTTATGCATGAGGATACAACAGAGCGTATCAAGGCAGAAAAATTAACTAACACCTTAGATAAAATCAGCACTATCTGTTTACAGGCCACAGATCAAGAAGATTTGTTAAGTGAAGTGTTGAATATCTTATTGGTTGATTTTAAGGGTGACCGTGTCTGGTTAATTCATCCTTGTGATCCACAAGCAGAAACGTGGAGTATCTTTGCGCAAGCTTACAATTCAAAATGGCCAAGCATTTTTACCACGAAACAAGAAATTGTCATGGACTCAAGCATGGCGGAAGTCTTTAGCGATGCACTCACTTCCCCTATATTACTTGATTTTCATCGCGAAGATAACAATAAAGAAAAAACCAACCCGTTTTTCTCTGCTGCATCACAATTTCATATGGCTTTGCAAACTAAAATCGGTAAGCCCTGGCTACTGGTGCTGCAATATTGCGAAAAAACACACGCTTTACCAAAAGAAGAATACCAACTTTTAACCGAGATAGGGAGACGAGTTTCTGAAACATTGAGTTCTCTGTTAGGGATAAAAAACATAAAAGAAAGTCAGGCCAGTTTAGCTGAAGCACAGCGTATAGCTCATTTAGGGAATTGGCAATTTGATCATATTGCCAAAAAATTAACATGCTCCACTGAGGTTTACCGAATAGGCGGCTTGCATGAAAATAATGCAACGCGATCTTATTTATCTTTTTTACATACCGTACATGCTCACGATAGGGATATTTTTCATACATCATTTCTGCAGTCCATCACCAACAAAACACCTTTTGATATTACCCATCGATTACAAATGAAAGATGGATCAATTAAACATGTACATCAATACGCAGAAACCCATTATGGCTATCATGATAAACCACTTCGCACTATTGGCACTATACAGGATGTGACTTCAAAAATTTTAGCCGAGGAGAAACTGCGTTTAGCCGCTGCCGTGGTAGAATGCACTGCAGAGGGTATCATCATTACTGATGCCAAAAGTCATGTGGTATCTATTAATAAAGCGTTTACTAACATTACTGGTTATAATGAACATGACATGATTGGCAAAGTGCCAAGTGTATTGAAGTCGGTGCGTCATAGTCGAGAATTTTACAATGAAATGCTAAGCAGCATTCAAAAAACAGGTCTGTGGCAAGGAGAGATTTGGTTGCACCATAAGACAGGAAAGGTCTTTCCTGCCTGGTCGACGGTGAGCGCTGTATATGATGATGCAGCGGCCATTAGTAACTATGTATCTGTTTTTAATGATATCAGTTCACTCAAGCAATCCCAGGAACGGCTGGATTATCTGGCTTATCATGATCCATTAACCTCTCTGCCAAATCGCTTATTATTAAATGACCGTATCGATCATGCGTTGCAACATGCCCATCGTGAAAACCAACAAATTGCGATTTTCTTTATTGATCTAGATCGATTCAAAAATGTCAATGACAGCCTTGGCCACCCGGTTGGCGATCAACTGTTAAAACAAGTGGCCTCGCGCATTAAAACTATGCTTCGGGAAGGAGACACTCTCGCACGTTTGGGCGGAGATGAATTTGTTATACTACTTGAAGATATTGCGAGTACAAAAGACCTCGCGATATTAGCAAAGAAGGTCATCGACGTTTTTATCAATCCTTTTTTTATCATCGGCCATGAGTTGCAACTTACCATCAGCCTTGGTGTCAGCCTTTATCCTAGAGATGGACTAGACAGCGCCACTTTAATCAAGAATGCTGATGCGGCCATGTACCGAGCTAAAGAGGAGGGGCGCAACAACTATCAATTCTATACCTCAGCCCTCACCTCGGCGGTATTTGAACGATTAATGCTCGAAAGCGCTTTACGTCAAGCTTTAAAAAATAATGAATTGATACTTCACTATCAACCTCAATATTCATTGATCACTAAAAAACTCATCGGTGCAGAGACGTTAATCCGCTGGCAACATCCACAAATGGGTTTAATATACCCTGAAAAATTTATTCCACTGGCAGAAGAAACGGGACTAATTTATCCGATTGGTGAGTGGGTCTTACAGAGTGCATGCGCCCAAATGCAACAATGGCGGCGCGATGGTTTACCGATAGAAACCATTGCAGTGAATGTTTCAGGGTATCAATGTCAACGTAGTGAGTTCATCGATACGGTAAAAACAGCATTGCAGTTAAGTCAACTTGCGCCTAAGCATCTTGAATTAGAAATTACTGAAAGTATTATTATGCAACAACTTGAAAAAGGCGTTAATATTCTGGATGAACTCACAAGGCTTGGCATTAGTATCGGCATTGATGATTTTGGCACTGGGTATTCTTCGTTAAGTTACCTTAGGCAACTTCCTATCCATAAATTGAAAATTGATAAATCATTTATCAATGATATTACTCAAAACCCAAACGACGCGGCAATTACTTGCGCAGTCATTGCATTAGGACGCAGTTTGCAGCTAACCGTACTTGCCGAAGGGGTAGAAACCCAAAACCAACTTGATTTTTTAATACAACAAGGTTGCCACGAAGCACAAGGTTATCTTTATAGTACACCGGTGCCTTGTGATGAGTTTAGAAAAATGCTCGACTTGACCCCAATATCCAATATTCCTGCGCCCTAAGCTGTACGATGTCTGGCTCTGTTTGATAAGAAATCCGACTGAATTAATCGCTTCCCATTGAATGTTGATAAGTTCGCTCACTCGGTTGACAAAAATCCGTTGCTATTGATGAATAAATGTTCGTTAGTTCCCCTCCTGTGAACCCATTTTTATTAATGAAAATACGCACTGTTAGGATGATATTTAGGCGGTCCATTTTCATTGTCCATTGCATTTGTCGGTATTTCAGCGATTAAAGATACATTTGGATTTTGGAAAAAAGGTGGTTTATACTTCTTAATAGCTATATTTGACAGCAGTGGAAACAGCAGATACTGTTGTGTTATGGAAAAAGTGTTGTTAATTTAACCTGCCTGAATCAAAAATGGCGATAATTTGGTATAGCCATACATAAACTCGTTTACATCACTTAGGGTGCTTTGAGAAACAATACATCTTAGTTGATGGAAAAATAGTTTGATTTGGAAGGTGGTATCTGACTCTTGCTGAATAGGGGTTCTTATCGATACACTCGCTTGCGTTGAGTGGGTTGCTATGTTATACCTTTGGGTCATTTTGTTTAAGGGGTGGGGAAGTATGGGCCAAAAAAGATTACCAATATCGTGTCATCTCATCGCGTTTAGTCTGGTGATGTGGGTGTCGCAGGTGTCGGCTGATCCCAATCTGAAGATACTTTCTCCCATTGATGGCGCGATTGTGAAAGAGGGTGAATCAATCGATATAGTTTACGATATTAAACCTAATCGCGGTGGCGATCACTCGCACATCTATCTCAATCACAAAGAGGCCGGAATTTTACGTAGGAAAAAAGCCACTTTTACGCTTAATCCTCTGCCCTCCGGTGAACACTCGATCTGTCTCAAAGTTGTCAATAAGGCACATGCCCCGATTGGTCAAGAGACGTGTATTTTAGTGACTAGCCAGTAAACAATGCAATGGGAAAATCTATTTTACGCACTCACCCAGTTCGTCCATAACTTTGGTGCGTTGGCTGTCGTTGCAGGTGCGCTAGTCGCCCTCAAGCTACCGTCTGACAAACTTGTGCTTAAAAAAAATCTCGCCTGGCTAGTACTCATCGGATGGGGTGCGCAAATCACCAGTGGTTTGATATTTGGTGGTATCAGCCTGTATTTTTATGGTGAAACGCCTGATTTGCACTCAACAGCACAGGTCGCGCTTATTATAAAGGTGATATGCGCGGGGTCAGGATTTTCACTGGCTCTGTTTTATATCGTGAGTGCAAAAAATTGGAGTGATAAGGCGCGTCATCGTACGTGGTATTCACTGACGGGTTTTGGTGGCACAGCGCTTACTGCCGCCGCTTTCTTACGATGGTTTTCATAGTTTGATGAATCGGGTGTTAACTAAAAAGAGGTGGGGATGTAATATGCATGGCTCGATACGTGGAGGGCAATGCAGCAGGGTGATGCGCATGCTTTCTCTACTGGCAGCGCTATTGTTGTGCAACACGACTGGTTTTGCTGTCGCAGGTGAATACACAAATTTTCTCGGCATTAAATTGGTGGATATTCCAGCCGGAAGTTTTGAAATGGGCTCATGTAAAATGACACAGGGCATGCGCAAAGAAAATCGTAAACGTGCTTTTCTCGGGCTGCCAACGGTCGAGCCCGGTTGTGGGACGCTGGATGATACTGTAAATGACAACGAAACGCCGCGTCACACCGTAAAAGTTCGTGCGTTTAAAATGGCGACCGTACCTGTTACGGCCGGTCAGTATAAAAAATATCTCGATGCGATCGGTGAGGTTGATAGCACCGACGATTGGGGTCTTTATAATGAAGAATTCAAGCGACTCAATGCTTTTGGAGACAACGCACCGGTAGTGCAGGTCTCGTGGCATGAGGCGAAGGACTTTATCCGCTGGCTAAACAACAACAAACCTGACAACGATCTTCACAGCTATCGCATGCCATCTGAGGCGGAATGGGAATATGCTTGTCGTGCTGGGCGCCAACAGCACTATTGCGGTAGCGACAATGTGTATGACGTTGGCTGGGTAAATCGTAAAGAAAGTGAGCATCAGCATGAAGTTGCCAGTAAGGCGCCCAATGCCTGGGGTCTGTACGACATGTCAGGAAGTATTTGGCAGTGGGTCGAGGATGTCTATCACGACAATTATGTCAGCGCACCAACCGATGGTAGTGCATGGGAGGTACTGAGCTTGGGCACCAATGAATTATTGCGCCAAGAGATTGATGCGATCTCCAAGTCTGCGGCTGAGGGGCAGATGTTAAAAATTGAAGCGGCGCTCACTATCGCTCGGCTGAAATATGATGCAGGAGCCAAACGTCGTCGCAGTGGACTACTTAAAAGCGAGACGATTGCAGCACGTGTCTTGCGTGGTGGTTCCTGGCGATTTAGTGCCGAATTTTCGCGTGCAACGTATCGCCTGGCTGGAGAGCCTGGTAATTGGTATTACGGGAATGGCTTTCGTGTTGCCGCGACTCTGCCGTAAAAGGAGACAAACCTTGTTCCAGCGCAATCTGATTCGTCGCGTTCGCATGACGCTCATCGTCACACTGATATTTTTTGGTTACGTTACTACACAAGCCGCGAGCGCCGAGGCATTCACCAATTTTCTGGGAATGAAGTTTCTGACAGTCCCGGCGGGTAGTTTCAAGATGGGCGCAGCCTCGGCAGGGGGCGGTGTAATACGTGATGAATTGCCACAACACACTGTAGAAATTCCCAGTTTTCAGATCATGACAACGGAAACGACACTCGCGCAATACAAGCGTTACATCATCGATTCAAATCGAATCGAGATTGTCACTGAGGAATTTATGGATGCGAATGCGTTTGACGACAATGCGCCAGTCGTGTTCGTCTCGTGGAATGACATCAGACGCTTTTTGCATTGGTTAAATCAGAATAAGCCTGCCAATGATTCGGGAACATACATGTTGCCTACGGAGGCCCAATGGGAGTATGCCTGCCGCGCAGGAGAAAATCATCGCTACTGCGGGAGCGACACCGCAAGCGAAGTGGCGTGGTATTCGTCGAACAGCCCTGCTCATCAACAACCTGTGGCACAAAAGAATGCGAATGCCTTTGGTTTATATGACATGAGTGGCAATGTAGGTGAGAGGGTTGGGGATTGTTATCATGAAAACTATGAAAAGGCACCGACCGACGGCAGCGCTTGGGTTACAGACTGCGAATCTTTCGCTCGTCGTGTGTCGCGGGGTGGTTCGTGGAAGGAGGGTCCACAAGAGGTCCGTGTTTCAGAACGCCTCGCCGTCAGGATTACAAATCGCAGCCCTAGGATTGGTTTCCGTGTGGTGCGTAAAGTACCCTGAAAGTAAGATTTAGCAATGGGTTGCGCAATCACTTTCCGGTTTTGCATCTTGGTTTTATCTTCTGAGTTGCCTAAAACACCGACTGTCGGCGTTTATTTCCCAACCGAAAAAAAGAATAGTTTGATTTTTTGTTGCATCGACGAGAGTGCTTTGTTAGTGTGAGTCATCTTAAGAATTTACAACAAAGGTAATGCGGGGTATATCGTCATTATGGTTGAGAATATGTTCTCATCTATATGGCAAATCAAGGAACATCGTCAAACGGGCTTAAGCCTCCTTCCTAAGCAGTAAAAATTCAATTTATTTTTATCATAAAGATTTGTATCTAGAACACTTGTGTCTGACATGGACTGACATTTATCCACAATTAGGGAAGTTATTCCGTGCTCATTCCTAAACAGTTAACCACGTTATAATTTGACAGCTGGAGTGTACGTGGCAATTTTGCTTAATATAGCAACCGGTGAAAAAGTGATTCTTACTGTGCAACATGTTTTTGGTCGACATTTCGATACTAGCAATACCGTGTTGTATGACAAGCATGCATCACGTATGCATGCCATTATTTTCTGGGAAGGGGAGCGGTGGAGACTGAAAGATGTCAGCACTAATGCAGCAATGCAGTTAAGTCAACCCTGTCCAAAACTCTGCTTTTTCTCTCATTCTTGCCTTGTCTTGAACTCATCTGACGCATTTTGAAAACAGCTTCTAAAGAAGGGCTACGTGATAACTTTTCGGTTTGGCGCTCAGATTGGGTCTGTATTCGGCTAAAGTGCCAACAGTAGGCGCTTTAGGCGAGGGGCGTGAGCAGGACGCGGAAGCTTTGGCTACATGGAGGTAGCCAAGGGGCGTGAGCAGGACGCGGAAGCTTGGAACAAAAGTACAGGAATCGTGGTTTAAATTCGATAAAACATGATATTATACGACGAGATCAACTGCGTAAATCGGAAATATTGTAGATATTATGGATAAACATTCGTCTCCTCTAGAAACCGCCTATGCGTTACTTGAACGCTCTATCATGATGCATAATGGTCAACCCGTGGGCACCGTTGCGGCGTGTGATCCTGAGGTCGTTGCACCCAATTATGAAGAATGTTTCGTACGTGATTTTGTTCCCTCTGCTATTGTTTTTTTATTAGATGGCAAATATGACATCGTCTGTAATTTTTTAGTCGCTGTGCTTAACCTCAGGCATCAGCAAAAAGTCATGGCTGGGCATCAGCGCGCACCTGGTTTACTACCAGCGAGTTTTAAACAACTCAATGATGGCACTCTAAAAGCGGATTTTGGTGACCTGGCGATTGGTCGTGTTGCCCCGGTGGATTCTGCCATGTGGTGGATGATCCTATTGCGTGCCTATGTTATTGCCAGTAATGATCACGAGTTAGTGCAACGTGATGATTTTCAGGAAGGTATTCGATTAATTCTGGATCTCTATTTAAAAGAAAGTTTTGAAACATCACCAGCTATGTTAGTACCCGATGCCTCGTTCATGATTGATCGGCGCATGGGTGTTTATGGTCACCCCTTAGAAATCCAAGCATTATTTTATGGCATGTTACAGGCCGCCCAAGATTTGTTGCTGCCCAATGACCTTAATGCTCGCTATATTGACATAGTCACAAAACGCAAGCATTCCTTGTGCTCCTACGTTCGTATCTATTATTGGCTCGATATTCCACGTTTGAATGAAATTCATCGCTTAAAAACCGAAGAGTTTGGTGAGGATGTCAGCAATGTTTTAAACATACATCCGGAAATTATCCCAGATTGGATGGATGGATGGTTGGGTCTTGATTCTGGTTATTTGGTTGGCAATCTTGGTCCCAGTCGCATGGATTTTCGATTTTTTTCTTTGGGTAACTTTCTATCTATTCTCTTAGGTTTGGCCACGGATGCGCAGTCCACAAGGATCATGAATGTTGTCGACAGTCATTGGGACGAGCTGGTTGGTGAAATGCCGATGAAAATTGTTTACCCGGCGGAAGTCGGAGAGCGTTGGGCCTGGGTCACAGGACGCGACCCAAAAAATGTGCCCTGGTCGTATCATAATGGGGGCAATTGGCCGGCGATAATTTGGCCGTTTGTGGCATCGGCTATTATCACTGGTAGAACAGACTTGGCAGAGCGGGCGATGGCAACTGCGCTACAACGCTTACCTGTTGATAACTGGCCTGAATACTACGATGGTAGAAAAGGAAGTCTTATTGGTCGACGGGCTAATTTTTTTCAAACCTGGTCAGCGACATCGGTAATTATTGCGCATCGCTTGCTAGAAAATCCCGATGCGTTACTCGCTTTTCAACAATTGTTTTCCCCTGTGCCAGACAAAATTGACGTCGGGTAATAGTTTGATTTTTCGTTGCATTTACGATAGTGCTTTGTTAACGTGATTCACCATTAAAAAATTTAGTACATAAATATAATGCGGGTAGGGTTGTTACATCTTACATCAATAACGTGTCGATTGGATTGATGCGGGGTATATCGTCATAACGATTGAGAATATGTTCTCATCGATATGGCAAATCAAGGAACATCGTCAAACGGGCTTAAGCCTCCTTCCTAAGCAGTAAATAAACGAAACTCACGTAATTGTTTTATATTTGAGTAATATACCCATAGCGAATTCGTGATTGGTCTCTGGATAATAGTTACTGTTAAAATTATTTTCTGGTTAGTCAATTAAGGTCGAGATGATAACGCATTTTGATCGCCAACTTTATGGAAGAGACGCATGGTAATGAACGTGTACGGCATTGTAAAGATAATTAACAAGCAGAATTGCTTTATTCCTGTTATCCATTACGATGTGACGTCGAGTAGTCTGAGTAATGAATAGTGTTCATGAAGGAACTGAGTTTACGCCTAATGAACGGGATATCATTGAAATCTTAATAAAGCATCTCATTGAGGCGGGTACCCATAATTTGTGTCATCACTAAAAAACCAGCGAGAAAAAAATTTTAAAATTCGCCAGAGAAATTTGTTTTGTCAAATTACCGTTATAAGAGAGCGAAGAGTTTATGATATTAATTGGGTAGGAACGTGGGCTTTTTTACGATGGTAAAGTGGGAAATAACACCCGCTTGTACGGTGGTGTGGGGGCTGAGGGTTAGAGACCCTCGGCTACCCGATTAGCCCTGTTAAGCATAATGGTACTTGCAAGCTATAATTGTTATGTGAGTATCAGTAACAGCGTATACCAGTCTATGTGAATCATCGATTCTTCGCGACCAAAATCCGGACAAATTTTCCTTTAGTGATTCTGGTTTTCCAATACCTTCAAAAGGTGTCCTAAGAATATTACTTATTAAATTATTAATTCTCTTCAGTGTCTTTTTGTCTTGACCTTGCCAATATATATAGTCAGCCCACGCTGCTTTCGTCCATGCTAGGTGTCTACTCATCCAGCAGATCTCTTTCTTCAGTTTTGCCTTGGCGAAATTGTTCAATCGATTCGCTTAGGTGTGCGGCATTTGCAGGAGACTTGAGCAAGTATACTGTTTCCATAAGGCTGTTGTAATATTCTAAGGACATAACAACCGCATCTTCACTATCACGCCGAGTAATCACGGTACAGTCAGCGTCATTAACCACTTGATCTAATAAAGTTTTAAGGCCATTTCGAGCTTCGGTAAACGATATAATGCGCATGTTTTAAACTCCTCACTTGTACAGTATAAAGTACAAGTATAGATTACTTCCATAACATGTGCAATATACTGAACAGGTTTCTATTGTGAGGCTAATATCTTAGCATTTATACGCCATCGCACTTAAAATAAGTCATAGCTCCGGTCTCGCATGGTGTATAAGCACGACGGGGTCAGGCCTTACAATTGATATTCAATAAAAGGTCGTTTATTCTGTGAGCAGGAATAAATGATCATGAGTGTGAATTATCATGGTGAGACCGCTAAGAATAGAATTTGCAGGCGCGCTCTATCACATTACTGCGCGAGGTAATGCACGGCAGGATATTTTTCTCAATAACAATGATCGAGAAGAATTCTTGAATGTATTACATCGAGCAAATGAACGCTACCATTGGTATGGTCACGCCTATTGCCTGATGTCAAATCACTATCACCTATTAATAGAAACGCAACAACCGACCTTATCTAAGGGAATGAAATATATCAATGGTGTCTATACCCAGCAATTTAATAAGCGACACAAACGAGTAGGACATGTTTTTCAGGGACGTTTTAAAGGCATTCTACCTAGGGTCAGATAAGTTTGTTGAAAAGATGTAGTGTAAGATGACGCCTGATAAATCACCACAAGATATTCCCGGATTGCAGAAACTGGCGCCACCGAAATAGCTAATTTCTCGGAATTACGGGAAATATTTCCAAGCGCAGATAAAGTTGATAACTTAACTGTATTCAATATCGCTGGTAATAAGATAAGACTCATTGCTGCCATACACTACAATACGCAATGTTTGTATATTCGTTATGTGTTAACGCACAAAGAATACGACAAGGAAAAATGGAAAGAATCATGAATAGCCAATTAGAGAACATATCGAAAGTATGGCCAAGTATTAAGGCTATATTCTCAGTCCCTCACTCTGAGGAAGAATATTTAGCTTTAGTTAAAACAATGGATAGTTTAGTTGATGAAGTGGGAAATAACCAAAACCATAAACTAGCGCCTGTAATGGAAACAATAGGACATCTAATAGAGAATTATGAGAGCCAAAGATATCACATAAACGAAGCTTCCCCTGTCGATACTTTAAAATATCTCATGCAAGAACATGGCTTAAAGCAATCTGACCTAAAAGAAATAGGAAGCCAAGGTGTGGTATCTGAAGTGTTAACCGGGAAAAGAGCGCTTAATCTAGAGCAGATAAAAAAAATTAGCAATAGGTTTCATGTTTCGCCGTTAGTGTTCATTTAAGTTGAATCATATTACGATCCAAAAATACAGGATAAGAATAAGAGAATAAGGGGTCAAGACAAGTATTATATAGTAATCTACTATCTTTGTTTGTTAGAGAATGTTTTGCATAAATATATATTGCTTGTCTTTCCTCGTTGCTTTTTAGTAACCATTGTTCATTGGCCCGCGTTGCCATCACCTCCTGATTGAAACCCCGTTGATGATGATAATCAATCTCTTCTATACAGGCCTGACCCAAATAGCCAAATGATTCTAGGAACTATCGTAAGTGGCAAGCCTTTATTGGCTGTCAATTAGGAAAAGCCATCCATAAGCTTGACAAGGAAGTTGCTCCCTCACATAATCCCCAAACGACCAAAATTATAGCCCCGGACGTTAATATCCAGACATCGGCTTGTTATCGGTGCCACTCGACAAATGGCCCAAGGGTGGACTTGATTTCAAACACCTTCATTTTCAGGGATGAAAATGCAGAGCGTATAGGGATATATTCACAGCGTGTTTTGAAATCAAGTCCACCCTCTGGGTAGGGGTATGTCCTAAGCTCGTCTGGATATTAATGATCCGCTCAATAAATAGGGTGTAAAGTGGCACTGATTAAACAAATCAAGCCAAATGTAGCTAAAGCTTTAATGCTGGCGAAGCGCGAGCTACCATCGTTTGTCTATGATGCGGTTCAACTGGAAGGAATTAACTTCACCTTGCCGGAAGTGCAAACGCTGCTAGACGGGGTAACCGTCGGAGGTCATAAGCTTAGCGATCAGCAAATCGCTGTCAATCAGGGGGAGGCATGGCGAAAATTATTTGAAGATATAAAACAGCAAACCTTTCAAGTCTCCCCAGAATACGCAACAGTCCTGCACGCCATCGCAGGTAAAGAAGAAGCTCTTGAGTGGGGCTGCTTTCGCACAGGACGTGTCACCATTGCAGGCACAGAATATTTACCACCAAAAGCTGACGAGCTACCAGGGCGCTTCGCCGCATTAGTGCAAGAACATAAAAATATTAAGGACCCCTACGATAAAGCCATTTTTGTTTTTTTAACGATGGCCAGAACCCAGTTTTTTTATGACGTCAATAAAAGAATGGGACGTTTCATGATGAACGGTGTTCTACTCGCCATGGGTTATCCTGCGATAAATGTACCGGTAAAACGACAACTGGAATTCAATCAGTTGATGCTTGATTTTTACGATTCGAATAATCAAGCCCCAATGAACGCGTTTTTACGGTCCTGTCTGGATCATCGTATTGTAGAAATCATGGCGGAATAGAGAAAAAACACGAGGTCCAAAGCCTGTCAGGAACAAATGTCCCTAGCAGTTACTTCATGAATGTCTATGGGGGCAGACTCGAATACGGTTACTTCAAAATCATTTTATTGACCATGGGAAATTATGATCCCATTCCTATAGGACAATACTGACCAAAACCCAGTTTGTATTCGCAAGGCCTAAATGTAAAGGGTTTCACTATTGGCTAATAGTCACCCAAATTATCGTTCGCCAGGCTAGTTTGAACATGATACATTTGAGTCTGCCTTTTGTGGCCTGACACGTTGAAATCGTGGCGAGCAATATCGTGGAATAGGGGGCGAAATGCAGGTTTTAATGGTGTTAGCAAAGCATTGATTTTTTGGCAACTAACGGAAAGTATAAAATAGCACAACGCTGATTACAGGAGGGGAGGTGTTTAATTTTTATTCGATTATTATAGGGTTATTTGCTGTTGGAGGTTTGGGTGTCGCGCTATGGTCATGGATGAAAATTGTTCAGGGTAGAAAAACAGCGCAATGGCCACGGGTGGAAAGTATTATCGTTAGGTCTTCATTCGATGCCAGTGGGATTCCGAATATTGAATGTTCGTATCGGGTGAATGATAAGACGTATCATGCACCAGTGGAGACCCCCGGTGCCTCTGATGTGACGCCAGAAATCTGCAAACGTTATCTCGATCAGTATCCTGCCGAAACTAAGGTTCTTGTATTCTATGACCCAGACAAAGTTGAGCACGCTATTTTACAGCCCGGACCAAAGCACGATGACTGGTTAGTCAGAAAAAAATTAAGGCAATGGATTTAGTGCCTTGTTGTTATCATCTTGGCTGAGATAACGTTTATCATGCTTTCAATGAAGCATTGACATTGCAATTGAGTCGTGACGATCTACGCTTGTCGGTGACCAATAGCGGTACGGCGTCAGCGTCCCAGATTAAGCTGCGCAATAAGGAAATGGCCTGGAAGCTGGCTTATGATTGTTTGCGTCGGCAATTATACCCTTCGCTGCCTTATCGCAATATTCGTTCAATTGATAAAACATGGTTGAAGTTAACTTTCGCGGCCTTCTGTCAACAGCTAGCAATTCGGGATGGGTTGTTTATCGGTGATGGCGTGGATTGGCAACAGCTAGAGCAGCAAGGCTGGCAGCGACAGCATGATGTGATGCGGTTGAATCTGGTACGATTTGCTTTTCGTCGTGCGATTGAGCTTTGGTTGGTGTCGGATATGGTAACTTGCCTGGAACGACTGGGGTATGTGGTGAGTGTCACTGAATTTTGTTCCCGGCATGTTACGCCGCGCAATATTTTGATTTCGGTGAAAAATGGGAAATAACATACAACAAGTATGACCTCCTTCAGAAAAATTTCTGTGAAGTCAATTTTCTTCGCGATTTTCAAATGCCAGGTTGCCCAATGTCGGATAGTATGTAAGCTAGTATTTAGATTTTTTTACTATTGACAATAAGTAAAGGTTTCAATATTCTTTACTATCAACATATAGTAAAGAGGATGGATATGCCTAAAGTCAGCGCAAAAAGACAGATTACAATCCCCATAGATCAGTGCAAAGAGGCAGATATTGCACCAGGAGATGAGGTTGAGACATTTATTTTCAATGAACAGATTACGATTGTTAAAAAAGAGAAAGGGGCGGCCAAGGGAATTCTGAACGATATCAAGATAGATAAACGGGTTAGTGATGAGCAATCTTTACACAGTACACTTGAGAAGCGAAGAAAAGGTGCTGCGTGATATCGATTGATACGAATGTTTTACTTCGCTATCTTTTACAAGATGATAAAGAGCAGGGCACCTTAGCCAATGAATTAATTGCCAAGAGTGACAAAATATTAATCACGGATGTTGTGCTGACAGAAACACTTTGGACATTGAAAGGCAAAAAATACAAGCTTAGTAAAGAAGTATTGTTATCGGTCATCGAGCAACTGTTTAGGGAGCCTAACTTGATATTTGAAAATGGGCAGTTGGTCTGGAGAGTACTAAACACCTATCGCAGTACACAGTTGATTAAAGTGGGGACGAAGAAAAAAGACGCCGATTTCGCAGATATTCTTGTCCTCGAGAAATCCAGATTTATTTGTTCGAAAAAAGGCCTCTCATTTGAAGGATTATATTCTTTTGATATCGCCGCCCAACAAGTTGATGGTATTATAAGCCCTTAGGAGTGGGCAGACCCCAGCTCTTTTATGACGTCAATTTTTTCACATTGCCACGCTCTAAAACTCAGCTTCGATACCAAATGTCGGAAATAATGGGATGCCGCTTTCTTCGTCTGGGTTGTCGATTTTTTCATAATTGTCACCATAATCATAACCCGATACGTTGCTGTTATTCAGGATATTTAAAATATCGAGATAGACGCTCATTTTCCAGTTGTTGAATTTAAAATGGCGGTCGATACGAAAATCGAGTTGATAAAAATTAGGTAATCGATCGGCATTTTTTTTATTGGAATAGACAGGAAGGATTCGTCCATCGGGCAGTGTTTCGCGCCCGATGACACGATCATAAGGCTGGCCGCTGTGAAATCGAAAACGAAAACCTATATCCCATTTATTCCAGCTCCCTAACAAGCCTTGGGTCCACAGTAAAGTTAAGCTATGGGGTTGATCGCTGCTAAAGGGGCGGGTGATGCCATCGAGTCCGGTGCGGGTGGTTTTGATGTAGGAATAGCTTAACCAGCCGGTTCTGTCCTGGGTGAAATCACGTTTAATTAATAGATCAATACCATAAGCTTCTCCTTCACCGGCATTGCGGTAATTATCTGGCGGGTCGTTTTCATCAATAGGTACCACTAAACTGGTCATGGGTTTGTGAAAGGCTTCCAGTTGGATGGTCCAGATATCGTAACGGTGTTTGATGCCAAGAATGCGATGCTCGGCCTTGGTATAGTCTAAGTTTGGATTACCCACTCCTTCAGCGATTTCGCTGCCTTTGGGTAACTGTACATAACGTCCCCAAGCACCAGTTAACCAATAATTGGTTATGAAATTATATTCAAAATTGAAACGCGGTAACAGCGTCGTGAATTTTGCGCCGCCGCTAATTTTAGTGTAGTTGTATCGCAAGCCGATATTGGTGGAGAAGTTTCCACTCCAATCGTGCAAGTAATTTATATACGGCGATAGGCTGCCAGCTTTGAATTTCTGATTGATTTTAAATTTTTTTCGATCGGTAAAATTTATATCACCGATATCGCCTTCATTGGGTTCGCGGGTAATATTGGCATCAATGGGGGTTTCTGAATACGCAAAGAAGGTACCGATATTAAACTGGTTATCCATTTTGGTGATATAACGCAATTCAGGTTGCCAGTTAACTTGCTTGTTTTTGATATCAAGAAAAAAAGGTTTGCCTGTTGTTTGATCCGTGCCAATTTTAAATCGCGTTAATGTATCATAAATGGTCAGTGGTGCGGTGTGGGAAATATATGCATTCCATTCGTTTTCCCAGTTAAAACTGTAGGTGTTAAAATTTGTTTCGAAGCTACGCTCTCCAGCCGCTTCGGGGTCTGATTTACGGTTTTCATTAAATAACAAGCGTGCTTCATCGGCGGCGCCAAAATAACGAAACCAAAAGTCGCCAAATTCGCTGTTATATTCCCAAACGGCTTGTAAATCGTAAAAGACCGGAACAGAAATAATTTTATTTTTTTCCTCTTCCGGTTTGTTTTTGTCTTCATCGGATTGAAATATTGAGGTTAATTTCTCGGGGCTAAAAATTAAGTCAATATAACTGCGGCGAGCGGCAAGGAAAAAACCATGCTCGCTGTTTTTTTTACCGATAGGGCCTTCTAAAAAAAATGAAGATTGATAAGTGCCGATTGAATATTTTTGATGTAATCGGTCGCGTCGAGGGGATCGCAGCGAAACATCTAACGCACCCCCCAATACATCACCATATTCCACAGGAAATCCCCCGAGATAAATTTTGAAGTCACTAATTAAGGCGGGATTGAGGGTCGAATACAGTCCGCCAAAATGGTATAAATACCCGATAGTAGAGCCATCAACCCAGGCAATGTTTTCATTTTGATCACTGCCTCGCACATAAAAGCCGCCCACCGGACCGCCGCCGAAAGATTGGCTGATGGCAATGCCTGGCAGTGATTCGATGACCTTTAAAGGATCACCTTGTGAGCCGGGTGCGCGGGATAATTCTTCGATGGGGAGCGTGACTTGTGATATCGCTTCTTGAGTGGTTTCGCTGCTGATCACGATGGTATCCAGCTCGACAGTATCTTTTGACAAAAAAATAGTGATCGGATCTGTATTTGATTGTATGGTTTCTTCGACTGTCAAATAACCATCATGTGATATTTGTAATATGACTGGGCGAGTGACATTTTTGACCACCACTTTACCCGCATTGTCACTAAAAAACTGGGTTTGGTTGGGAAGAGTGACAATGGCTTCTTTGATGGGGAATTCAGAATTGCTGTCTTTGATGAATAAAATGAACTCACTGGCGAAGGCTTGGCTGTTTGTCAGGTAGAAAACAAAGCACATAACAGTGGAGACCAATTTGAGTGTTAATCGCATCATTCGTTGACTCGTTCCGATACTTCTGGAGAAGATTTAATAACCAACTGAAAATGAGCATTGGTTAGGTCTTCGCCAAACTCTTCTCCCAGTTCTGCAATATTGTCATCATCGATTTCATGCATCCAGTGGATACTGACTTTATTGTGCGCGGCAGTCTCATCCAGCATATCAAAAATGCGAATCAGGGCTTTTGCGGAGCTACTATTGAAATACAGCAAATCAAAATTGATTTGGATGGCTTGATTATTGGTCTTTGCTAAATAGCTTTCCAAGGCACTGATCACTTGCCCATGAAACTGATTGACATCTTCGGGATAGGATTCGCCAGCCAAGGATAATTGATGTTTTTCAAAATCAAAATGTATCGCAGGTGTTCTTTTAGTCGCTTCGATCGTTAAGTTTTGCATGATTTAAACTCAATATTTTGCAGGCTATACATAAGATGTTAGGCTAAAATAACTCGATGATTCGCTAACTTCAACAAAATCATATTCAAATTTAGTGGCTTTGCGTGCAATATCAATGAACCCAACGCCAGCGCCCTTACTGCGATCTGGGGAATCACTGCGCAACATCTGCTTATAGAGTTTTTTTAGTGCTGCCTCATCCATATTATGGATTTGATCGAGGGTGTTTTTTAATTGAGGCACGTTGCTATTGTCAACTAAATTAGCGCAGGTGACAAAATGAGTGCCATCACGGTTGTCAACAACGACCAAGCCATAGCGAAATTCGCTGGGGCCTTCTACACTTTTTGCCAACATGGATTGCAATTGTGACACAGTTTTTTGTAACAAATCCATTAAATCCAGATTTTCTTTTAGGTAGTTGAGGGCATTGATATCGGTTAATGATAATTCCAACATATCATTGATTAAATAACTAAAATGAAAACCTCTGTCGCTAAATTAGATAACGATACAAAAATACAAGCATTGCAATATGCATCAGTTCAACAACCGATTTTAGATAACGTTACTTCAGTTATTCAGCAAAAAAAACGTCGTGATCCAACAAACCGCCTAGACACTCTCACTGCAGATATTGCTAAGGTTAGTTCAATATTTGAACGACAGAGTGCCGCGTGGACGGGTACATTATTTGAGCAACTTATCAATGGCCGGAATTTTCAAGGACCGAATGAAACATATACTTGGAAAGTCATGGCCAACCCCCCTGAAATGTTATTCAAATTAAATGAGAAGCAAAATAGTGCAGAAGCTCAATTGATTTGGCAAGTCGATAAGTTAGAGCCGTTGATTGAAGCCATTGAATTTTTCAACACCCATTCCAAGTATGCGGCACAGCGTCACACGGTGATCAAGACAATCATGGAAAATGTGGCAAGCAAAATTACCCATCCGCAACTGATTAAGGTGTTAGGCAAGTTGCAAGATGATGAGTCGGTACAAGATAATTTCACCTTTGAAACTTACTGCCAATGGTTAGGAATGGGTACGCAATAACTTCCCGATTTTGCATCTCATCTTCAGCTCGTCTTGGCCCGTTCTTCAATCACAAAAGCTTAAAAGAGAACCACTCTTCCTGCGCTTTTGTTCAATTAGAACGGACAAATACAAACTAAATATGAGCGCTAAATAGGGAAGTTATCACATGCCCATTCCTTAGCAGAATAATTTATTTTAAATCGTACAATTTAAGGAGATCACCATGCTTAACGTTCACTACAAACATTTTCAAAAATTTCTACAACATACCAACGAGAAAGCACTGACGCTTCAAGAAATGGAATCTTTTCTAAAAAAATAATCCTTAGAAGGAAAAAAAATGCTGGACATCGGTTGTGGGGTAGGCAGTATTTGGCCGGCTATGACAAAGTATGTTTCACACATCAAGGCGATTGATAGTATTGGCTTAATCATCGCGGGTGTCGTCGGCCTGAATCTGCTTGGGTCGAGTGATTAGTATGACTTCTGCATCGAAAATTCGGCCTAGAAAAACGGGTAGGGTCCGTTATACGTACCATCAGGCGTTAAAACAAATCCAGTATATGTAGTCCCTGGCTATTTTGATTGTCCTATTCATTGTTGTTTGGTGCATACAATGCACCCTACTTTATCAAAGATCAAGCTGACTTAGAGAGTGTTGTCGTACCCTGTCCATCGATTTGCTGAATAACACCAATAAATTCGTTGGCTGGGACGGGTTTGCTAAATAAGAAGCCTTGTATTTCATTGCAGTTGGATTGATTAATAAATGAAAGTTGCTCTTTATTTTCGACACCCTCTGCGACGGTTTCCAAGTCGAGACTGGTTGCCATGGCAATAATGGCTCTTGTCAAATTTGCATGACTTTTGTTTTTATTGACATCCTTTACAAAAGAGCGATCGATTTTGAGAAAATGCACGGGAAAGCGCAATAAATAGCTGAGCGAAGAATAACCGGTGCCGAAATCATCGATTGCCAGATAAACACCCAGTGCTCTCAGTTCTTCAAGAATACGAATCGCCTGCTCGGTATCTTCTACCAAAATGCTTTCGGTAATTTCCAATTCTAAATATTTTGCTTGTAGGCCGCTGTCTGCGAGTGCTTGTTTGATGTTTGCTACCAGAGGAGGGTGTGCAAACTGTTTTGCGGAAAGATTGATTGATATTCTAAGGTTTCCATATCCCATATCATGCCAAGCTTTACACTGTTTGCAGGCTTGCTGAATAACGAAATCTCCGACGGGAATGATCATGTCTGTTTCTTCAAGCACAGGGATAAACTCAACGGGCGAGATGAGTCCGCGCTCTGGACTTTGCCAGCGTAACAGCGCTTCCATGCCAATCACCTTATTGTTCTCTAGATTGACTCGCGGTTGATAAAACAGGGTAAACTCATTTTTGCTTATCGCCCGTCGTAAATCGACTTCAAGCTTGAACCGTTTGAGGGTTTCGGTGTTCAAGTCATCCGTGTAAAATGCAAACCGGTTACCACCTGTTTCTTTTGCCTTGTGCATCGCCGCAGAAGCATATTGGGCAAGCTCTGAGTCATTTTCGGTGTCTAGTGGATAAAAGGCAATGCCTATACTTAACGAAATCGCTACGTCCCGATTGTCTATTTGCATTTGATCGGATAGTTTGTGTAGTAGGCGTTCCGCGACGGGTAGGATCTCATCGACGGTTGTAATACTACTCACAATTATTGCAAACTCATCGGCCCCAGTTCGACACACGATGTCTTGCTGACGCATGCAGGACTGTAAACGTTTACTTGATGCCACTAAAACTTTGTTGCCAAACTCATGGCCTAGGCTATTATTAATGAGATTAAAACGATCCAAATTGATCGACATGACAGCGATCAGTGACTGGTTATTTTTGGCCTTTGTTACAACTTGTTTTAACAGGTCGACAAAGCCATTTTGATTGGGAAGTGCCGTCATCGTATCGTAAAATGCCATTTGACGAAGTTCTTCCTTGCGATACTTTTGAATAATAGTATCCGCTTTTTTGACAAAACTTAGTAAAAACACATACAGAAGCAACAGCAAACCGATGACAACTCCCAGGACTAGCGTTTGCGTTTTTTTGATCTCTTTAATAAAAGGTGTGACATCGGAATAGACTTCGAATACTCCTTCGACAGGCATTTCAGGAGACTTGCGTACCGGTAGGTAGGATGAAAGAACATTGCGCTCTTCAATCACTGAGTCATAGGCAGAAAACTGGTTACGATAGGTGATTTCGCTGGCAATGCCACCTGCTTTGGCAATATTCAAACCGGCGTTGTTTATCTTTTTTTTGCCAATTTGTTTTGCTTCCGTAGAATACACTGTTAAACCTTGCAGGTTAAAAATCTTGACCTTTACTACACGTAAACCACGTAGTTTTTGCACTAACTCATCATTTAGCTCTGCAATCTTGGGGTGATTTACCAGTGTTTCAAGGGGTAAATTGGCGGCGTTTTTTATGAAATCAGCATATTTAGGCCAGATGGTGTTTGAGAGTGCTTGAGTGAGGGCAACGTTGGCTTCGGTTTCTTGTTTTTTTAAGGTTTTGTGTGCCCAACTCCAATAAAAGCTCCCCAAGGCGAATGTGACGAGGGCGATTCCTAACAAGCTGGCGATGGAGTAATTCCGGGTAAGTTGAAACATGATTTAATATGGCTGAGTTAAGGAAATCAATGAAGGAATGGGCACGCAATAACTTCCCCGTTTCGCATCTCATCTTCAGCCCGTCTTTCCCCGTTCTTCAATTACAAAAACTCGAAATAGAACCACTATTCCTGCGTTTTTGCTCAATCAGAACGAACAAATACAGACCAAATCTGAGCGCCAAACAGGGAAGTTATCACGTGCCTATTCCTAAGTGCAATGGTTGAAAGTAAACCCCAATAAATTAGAATATCGGCAAATATTGGTGATATCTTGAGTTTTCAATATTCTCAGCTGACTTGATGTAAGTATTTAATTGTTTTTGTTTTCCATACGGTATCGGAATATAAAGAATTGCTTTGTATTGTGGGTGTGTCGGATTTGCTGTGCGGCATTGTTTGAGCGTTACATGCCTTAGGAATGAGCACGCAATAACTTCCCCGTTTGGCATCTCATCTTCGGCCTGTCTTCGCCTAAAGCGCCTACTGTTGGTGCCCGTTCTTCAATCAAAAAATACTCACTTTAGCCCGGCTAGAGCTGCGTTTTTTCTCAATCAGAAGGAACAAATACAAACCAAATCTGAGCCCCAAACAAGGAAGTTATTCCGTGCCCATGCCTTAGCGAAAGATTGGGGTTAGGTTGGAGAATACATTGTGTTAAGCTGTTCACAAAACCGGCTATTGACACAAATATCACAGTAATTTTAAAAGAAATCACTGTGATATCAAAAACGGGTTTATCAAATATCGTGCTGGGTAACTAAAACTCGTCCCGTGCCCGGCGGTAAGTCGTAATGAAAGGGTTGTGGCAGATAATCCATGGGCCACTCGGGTGATACATCAATCAACGGTGGCTCGGCCTGGATATATTGATATAAATCGTTTGAGTGAAAGGATTGTGGGTTCCATGGGTCTTTGTTAAGAATAATTAATGCTTCGTCATTGGTTTGCTTGGCCGCTTTCCACATGAGTAAAATGGCTGGGTTTTCACAGCTGATGACTTCGGTAATGCTTTCTTCTTGAAAGATAGGGTGGTTGCTTTTAATTTGATTGACTTGCTTGATGAAGTCGGTTAAATCAATCTCGCCGGGCAGCCATTCATCGGGCCGTGTTTTGACCACATGCAGACTTTTTTTGAGTCCATATTCAAATCCCATGGGCATCATGATGCCGCTAGAAAAAAGGGCGGAAAACAGATAACGTTGTTTCATGGCGTTGATATTGCCACCCGACTCTTGGAATAGTCGGTCGGTGTCATGACTTTCCGGAAAGCTAATGGATGGTGCAATATCACGTGTTAACTCATATTGTTCTAACAACCAGGGACCACTGAAGTCCCACCATTTTGAACTGTTAAAAATATAATCAAAGCCTGACCGTGCCGTTTCTTTGGTTTGTTTGGCTGAGCAGCCTAAGGTTTCTGCGGCAAACACCACGTCGGGGTGTTTACTTTTTATTCTTTCAATCAATCGTCGCCAGGTTTTTGTGGGGATTTGGTAGGCGGCATCACAACGAAACCCTTTGAAGCCCAGTTCAATAAGATAGCTGACAATGTCGCTGAATAGTTGAAACAGTCCTTCCTGATCTTCGGCATTTTTGTGGTTAAACTGCGCTAGATCTCGCCAGACGACTTTCTGATTATCATGGGTGCATGAGGGGTTAACAATATTACCGTGTTTATCTTTGATAAACCATCCTGGATGCTCTTTTACAAGTGAGGCATCGACGGCACAATGATTGATCACCAGATCGACCATAAAGCGCAAACCAAGTTTCTCTGCTGATTGAATGGTTGCCCGGACTTGTTGCTCTGGTGAGTCTTTGGAGTCAGGGTCTAGCCAATTGGGGTTTATCTGGAAATAATCTGCGATGGAATAAAGACTGCCTGATTCGCCCAGTTTTTGGATTGGATTAACGAATATCCAGTCGAAACCTAGCTCAGCTGCCCGTGTTAAATGGGGTTGCCAGTCACTGAGTTGGCCTGCAAGCGGAGGAAATAAATTATAAATTTTCATAGTAGAGTTCTCAGAAAAAAATTGTTATCAAATGGCTGCTCTTATATTCGTTCGGTGACCATCGGTATGTTCATGGCTTATTTTTCACGTACATAATCGTAAACATTGAGATAGTCTTGGCCGGGGTTTTTCCAGGAGTAATCATACGACATGGCATTTTTCATGAGATCACGGAAATGTTCCGGGAATTGATAATAACAAGCCATGGCTCTTCCTAGGGCTGACTCCATGCCTTCACTGTTGTAGTCTCTAAAGACATAACCATTGCGTTCGTTTAAGGGTCTATGTGAATAATCTTTGTCGAATACGGAATCGGCTAGGCCGCCGACTTCACGGACGATGGGGATGGTACCATAGCGCATGGCAATGAGTTGTGCCAGGCCACAAGGCTCATACCGGCTGGGAACCAGCATCATGTCGGCACCTGCATAGATGAGATGAGACAATTCTTCATCATAGCCGATTTCTAAATGGCAGTCAGGGTTGTCGTTGAGTTGGTTTTTCAGCTCGCCAAAATGACGATTAATGAGCGGGTCAGGGCTGGATCCTAACAATACAAATTGACCGTGCTGTTGCAGCGTATAAAAAATAGCATGGCTGATCAGTTCCAATCCCTTTTGCGGATCAAGACGGCCGATGAAAGCGACGATGGGTTTTTCGTTGTCGGTTAACATGAGCCGTTGGCGTAATGCGTTTTTATTGCCGTATTTGTTGTCAATGCTGTCTATATGATAATGGCTGGGAATATATGGGTCTATTTCTGAGTTCCAGGATTCATAATCCAAACCATTCATGATACCGCCATATTTTATCTGGTGGGTGTGCAGTGTGGATTCAAGACCAAACCCTTGACCATGATCTTTTGCTTCTGCTGCATGCCGGGGAGATACCGTGGTGACGAAGTTAGAATAGACGATACCTGCCTTCATCAAATTGATTGCTTGATGATTGCGGTTGTCTTGTAGTCGATGATGGTCGAGGTAATATTCTGGGCGATTCAGACCACTGGCATTGAGTACTTCGGCACCGATGACACCTTGGTGTTTAAAGTTATGCACGGTATAACAGACCCGAGGATGGGTGAAGCCCATGTGCTGATAAATTTCGTAGAGCATCACCGGGAGCAAGCCCGTTTGCCAATCGTGACAATGGATGATGTCAGGGTGTTTGCCCGATTTCCACATGAATTCCAGTGCGGCACGCGAAAAAAATGCAAATCGCATGACATCATCTGAAAAACCGTAAATGCTGCCACGATTAAAAAAGTTATCGCCGGAATGAGGTTCAATAAAAAAACATTTTCGGCCATGGACAAACCCAAAAAATACCGTGCAGTGAATGGCGCCGCCATACCAGGGAACCCACAGATCATTGAATACTTCAGACAATCCCCAGATGTGATCGTAGCGCATGGAATCGTATTTAGGCAGAATGATTTCTACGTGATTACCGCGAATTTCCATTTCCCGACAGAGACCAAATACCACATCACCAAGCCCACCCACTTTAGCTACTGGCGCCAGTTCCGGTGTTACATGCATGATAAACATGGAAGGAATGTTAGGCACGTGTGACTCTTCGATGTGAACTGAAGCCGGCTCAGATTGCGGGGCATATTCAGGCACTGGCTCAGCTTCATAAGGATGGTCAAGTTGTTCATCGCTAAATGACGATACTACTGGCTCGGGTTCCTCGGTCTCTGGCGTCAGCGATTGCTTAGTTGCCGCGGCGATGGAGGTTGTTTCATCGGGCGCGGTGTGGACAACTGGGGATTCGGTAGATGTCTCTAGGTCGCTGTTTGTTGCTACCGGTGAGTTTTGTGTCGCGGTAGGCTGATTCGGCGTGGTTGTGTCTGCTGATGGGGTCGGATGCTTTTGCTTAGACGAATTTTTCGTCGTATCCTTGGTGGATGGGGTTTTTCCCACCGGCTCAGCTGTCGATTTATTATCGGCCTTCGGTTTATGGTTGGTATTTTGGGCGGAAGTGTTTGGTTTTGAGGTGCTTCCTGTTTTTTTTCGCCTTGCAGTTTTTTTTGCCATATCGTTCACATCGTATGTTTGTTTAAATTAGACTCCGTGATGGAATCTTGATAGTCATTTATTAACATATTTTAAGGGATTATGCTGCCACAGGGAAGCAAGGTTTGGTTGATGATTTATGCTTTGCCGAGCCAGCTTTAAAAAGCGCATCGATTTGCTCGATTATTTTAATATTTCTCTCGTTGATTACTTTTTTGAATGATTATAAAAACAGTCCGAACGCTGCGAGTATAGTTCACTCGCATTTATTAGAATGGTAACTGTTTTATTCGCAATAAGATATGATGGATTATAAACCGCATTTCTGAACATGCAAGAGATGGCGATAATGTGAGCGAATGAGTTGGGTTAACTTGCCTGAAAAATAAACTATCTGGCAGGCATTGCCGATTTTGAACAGGTAGAGTAAAAATCCAACATGGGCGTGTGAAAGTTAAATAATCAATACTCACCAATTATAAAGTAAACTTGCCGCTGGCCAGGGAGCATGCAAACCTTCGAATTTGCCATCTTCAAAGGTCGCTAAAAAGCTTAGGTCGATAGAAAATATTAAACCCTGAGTTTTGATTCTTCCCATATCCAGCCCGATACCACCGCCCAGATGGATAGTATTTTCAGCATTTGATTTTTCAATGCAGCTTTTACTGACATCATCGAATTCACAACGAGGCTGTTTTTCATAAACCCATTCGATGCCACCCATCCATTTGAGCGCAATCGGTAACCACTTTTTAGGTCGATCCACATGCAGGTATTTGCCAAACGAGAAGGCCAGATCAAGGTAAATGTCATCGTTGGCGCTGGTATCATCACTGAGTTCCTTGGCGGAGGCGACGAATGAGGTTTGTGTGTAATAATTATCGAAATAATGGCGGTAGCTTAATCCGCTGCCTACAATCCAGCCTACGCTGGCGCCTAAAGCATGTTTTATGTCCTTGTTTGTTTGTTCTTGAGCAAACAGTGTCCCGTGGCTCAATAAGATAAGCAAGACGCCAGCTAAATTTTTCATGCACATTAAATTTTACTATCCTTTATCGATTGCCGGTAAACATGCCACCTAATAGCGAACCTTCTCCCTGTGATCCACCGATACCACCCGCTGCCAGCATACGACCGGCTAATCTTGAAAATGGCAAGCTTTGTAGCCACACTTTACCGGGACCCTTTAATACCGCAAAGAACAAACCTTCACCACCGAATAACATGGTTTTGACACCACCCGCTTGGGTAAGATCATAGTCCACAGTGGCGGTCATGGCGGCCAAGCATCCGGTGTCGACATGTAAGGTTTCCCCTGCAGCGAGATCGATTTCACGAATAGTTCCGCCCATATGCACAAAAACCCAACCATCGCCTTCAAGTTTTTGCAGAATAAAACCTTCACCGCCAAATAAACCGGTCATTATTTTACGTTGAAAGTGAATGCCAACCGCCACGCCTTTCGCACCCGCCAGAAAACTATCTTTTTGGCAAATGATCTTGCCGTCATAATCGCTGAGCTTCAGCGCCATGATGGTCCCAGGAAAGGGCGCGCCAAAGGCAACACGGCTTTTACCCATACCGGTATGGGTAAACACAGTCATAAATAAACTTTCACCGGTTAACAGACGTTGGCCGGCGCCTAATAAGCGACTCATAAATCCTTTATCTTGACCCGTACCATCACCAAAGATGGTTTCCATTTCGATGCTCGGGTTTTTATACATCATGGCGCCGGCTTCGGCGACGGCACTTTCTCCTGGGTCTAATTCAATTTCCAGGTACTGCATTTCATGGCCATAAATTTTATAATCAATGCCATCCGTGTTTGCTGCGGTACCAAAGCCAGTTGAAACGTTTGTGTCAGTTGCACTTGTTGTTGTACTGGTGGTAGCCTTAGAAGAGGGGAGGGGGTTGGCTTGCGCAACACTAGGAAGTTGGCTTGGTTTAGGTGACATCATGTCTGGCGGCGGCGGCGGAAAAGGAGTCACCCCATCTTTTTTCATACGCCGTATTTCAGTGACCTCGAATACTGGCTGCCAGTCGCTAAAACCTACCCGCCAACAATAAGCCCCCGGATTTTCTCGAACGAAGTCTTGCGTTTGTCCTGTTTCAAAAGGACCATGTTGGTTCCCGTTGACAGAAAAATACCACATTGTCATTGATTGTTACCTCGCAACGATAATTTTAAGCGCAACCATAACACGACTTTCATGGCGCGTGAAGATACGCTTGAGGTCAGCGTTTTTATGACATTCATCAATCGTTCTGGATAAAAAAAGACAATTCATGGAATATCAAAGTTGTGGCATGGCTGAAAAATGAACGATTGATATATACCCGTGCTGAATAATATTTAACTTTCCTTGGTCTTTGGGTTGCATTGGAGTGTGATGGGTTGGTGGATAATTGTTCGGTGAGGCGTTTTTTCTGGTCATTGATGAGTATTGGACGCTGGCGAGTCTCATTGAGTATACTCAATACTGATATTAAAACCGACATTGGGCAGCCTGGATCGATCCAAACTCAATTCATCAAATCACTCAGAGCGTATGTATGCACATTAACCAGCACATTATCATTAAAATCGCGATAAGCCTTACGTTAGTTGTATTGCTTAGTACTGCACATATGGGCTTTGTTGATGATGTGGGCCATAGTTATACTGAGTCCAGTTTTAAACGTGCGTTAATTACCTTTGGTATCGCTCGTGGCCTAAATGGTGTGATCTCGGTTGCCCAAGGCACAGAGGTGGCACTACAACCAGCGGGTATTGGTGTTAACTTTGCGCCGGGTCAAATACTAGATCCAGCCAATGATCTGATTGAACGGTTTTCCAATGTCATGTTGATTTGCAGTGCCTCACTCGGTGTGCAGCGTTTGGTTTTGGATATCATCGCCTGGCCTGGCTTTACTGCATTGATGGCGGTATTTTTTGTGGCTGTCTTTTGCTTGATGTGGTTTAAATACCCAGTAAATAAGTCGCTTCGTCAAACGATCTATCGGTTCACTGTGGTGATCATCATTCTGCGTTTTGCCGTCCCTGGTTTCGCCATCGTTAACGAAGGGCTTTATCATCTTTTTATTGCGCCGCAATATGAAATGTCAAAACAGAAATTAGAAGAGACCACCCAAGTAATCAGCGCCATCCATGACGATACCCAGCAAACTACCACCGTGCCCAATAGTGATCCCTCGTTACTCGATGGTTTCAAACGATTCTACGATACGACTGTTAGTCAAATTGATATTTCTAAACGGGTTGAGGCTTATAAAGCAGCGGCAGCAGAATTAAGTGAGTACACGATTAATTTAATTGTTGTGTTTGTTTTGCAAACGATCTTGTTTCCATTGTTGTTTCTTTGGATATTGGTAGCTGGGATAAAAAAAACGGTTTAAGGAATGGGCGACGTGATGACTTTCCTGTTTGGCGCTCAGGTTTGGTTTGTATTCGCTTGGGGTTCGTTCTGAGCGACGACGGCATGGATGCAGGAGGTAGGACGCCAACAGTAGGTGCTTTAGGCAACTCAGGAGATAAAGCCGAGATGCCAAACGGGAAAGTTATTGCGTCGCCCATTCTTTAGGGGTAGTGAGATTGTTATCTCGTCTCAATCAATGAGAGATCAGGATATAGCGAAGCAATCCAGCCCCTCATTGATTGGATGCATGATCGGTTAAAAAAAGAAAGATAATATAAGGTCGTTGGTATATGTCCAGAGGGCGAAGTTGGGGCTAAGCTGTAATCCTCCATTAACACTTGCTCTGATAGAGAGTTCTTTGGTAATCATGTATTCAGCGCCTAAGCCAGCGTAGCCACTCAGTCGGGTGTCATTCTTTTTGTACGCATCACCAAAGTATAACGTTAAATTTCCTCCGGCCCGTAAATAGGGCGATACCCTGTTTTGAGAAAGGTATTTCATGAGTCCACCCGAAAAACCAAGTATGGTGCCCGACTCTTGCCCGGCATCACTATCTTTCGACTGTAGATTCAGGGTAATGGATGGCTCTATTGCCATGTCCGTATCAATGAACATTCTTCCCCCGATCGATGCACTATTCGTGTTATCTGGCACACGAATATCCAAGGTATACTTTCCGTCCGGTAAAAGTGTTTCTGCATAGGCAGCAGATACTGACAAAACCATCATTATGACTATCAGGGCTGACATCGATTTGTTTTTCATTTTTAGATCTCCTTTAGTTATTTAGTTCTGCGGGTGGGAAGGATAAACGTACTTTCCCCACAAGTCCATTGGAAGTTCACCAGCACCAAGGAGTTGATTTTTTCAGCGTTTTTGATAGTGAAATCGGAGCAGTCGTATTGTGACAAAGAATAAATGACTGAGAGGGGAAGTTATTGTGTCGCCCATTCCGTAAGTGATATAGATCTGGCCATTGATATTCAGCCGAGTTTAGGGCGTACTCCAGCTCAGAGGTTGGGTTTTGTTTCAAACACCTTCATTTTCATGGATGAAAATGCAGAGCGTATAGGGATATATTCACAGCGTGTTTTGAAACAAAACCCAACCTCTGAGCCTTCGCCTCACAGTGTAATTACAAGTTGATGTCTGGATATCAATGGCCAGACCTATATACAAGGCAATACTTCAGATGATAGTGGAAGTAGTGGTGGGTTGGGAATAGGGTTTCTGTTAGGGGCGGCGCTGTTGTTATATCGTCGCTTGTCCAGGGATAACCATAGTCGGAAATTAAATATTTTTCCGCTCATTTTTTAAAACGTTAGGGATTAATTACAACGCTTGAGTGAGGTTGTGAGTCTCAATTTCTTGCTTGGCGCGTTTGTAATAATTACGCAAATATTTTTTCAAATGCGGTAGTACTTTTTGATTCTCGATGTTTTTTAAAACACAGAATATTGCTAATGCATAGGTGGCTTCGTATTCTGATAATGCGGCGTCTCGGTTGGCTAAAGGATTGTAACAGCTACCGCATCCACCACGAAAGGTATAGGCGCTGTTAGCAAACACCAATCCAAACCCCATAAATATTGCCAGTACCTCGGTGGCTTGTGGCCAATATTCACTACCACCCGGTGGTGCTTGGTCTGTCATTGTACCAAGATAATATGCCAGTATATGGGCATAGGATGCAATCAGTGCTTCGGGGTTGCCTACTTGATGTGAGTTATAGGGAATGATAAAGGCGGGTGTTTCGTCAGCAAGCTGCAGTGCATTTTTTTTATCATCACGCAGTGGGCCGATGTTTTTTATTTTTGGTGTCTCAATGGATGTGAGTTGTGTTGCGTCACGGACCTGGCATGGCCAATGGGTTAATTCTGAGTAGCGTTGCACATGGCTGAAAATCAAATTCGCCATACCATCAACGCTATTCTCCCTACCAGGAAAATGCGTATCATCAGGAATCACTAGAATCGTATGATTTTCAAACACTGAACGATCAAAGTTTTGTAAACACCAGGCGTAGGCTTGATGCAGCCAATCAATGTTGGATTCGTCTAATAAGGGGGCTTTTTGAAAGAGTTTGGAAAACATTGTTGACTCGCTATACAAAATTAAATCTTAACATCATTATCGTGTTGTTAACAATAGCATGAATGCCGGTTAAGACATGAACAGCTAGAAAAAATTTAGCGGGTCGGGTTTCTGGCGAACAGTATGGAATGGGCAGCCTCAAGTTCTTGAATAACAAGCAGCAAATAGCAGAGGAAATAATTGCGGAATGCCATGCAAGCGCAGGCCTTCTATGACGTAGTATTCTAAATTCTGATGTCGAATCGTCTGGGTTTAGCTTTAATCGGTCCAATGCCAAATACTATCCGGCACGGGGATGTGCGAGTGGTTTCACAAAAATACATCACGTCGTTGGGGGGAAGGCATGGAAACACCGGTTTCATAGTTCCCTAAATGGGTAACACGTCTAACAAGTTTGTACCGGTTTCGAAGCCAGCCATATATCTGGCTGGCTTTAGGCGCTGCCCAATTTTAACTGCGATAGGATTTTTTTTGACATCAGTGTTTGAGTAGGATGATCAAAGAAAATGAATTGAAATTATTTTACAAGAAACTTGAAATAATATATTGCAATCTTGAAATAACTATTTATACTTATCTGCATGATGAATATCAAGCAAACACTCTCTAACGCGATTTCACCGAAAAAACGGCAAGGACTCAGTCTGTCAATAGCTGGCAATTTGAGTCAGATTTATAAATATCATGTTGAATCGGACTTTGTAGGTATGATCAACATGTCGTAACGTGTCTTTCGCATCAGGAAGGCAGGAAAGGCCTTCCAAGGTAAGCATTAAAAACCCTGGCAGGCCACTGACCAGGGTTTTTTTGTAATTAAAAATTTTGAAATGACGGTAACTAGGCTGAATAACATGTCAATTTGTTTAACAAACTTATCGGAGACAATATCGTTTCAGGGGCTCATGCGCTTGAATGATGTGGTCCATCCGATTAATCGCATGAAGTGTAGTTACATTGAGAAAAAAGGTCATAACGGTATGACTTAACCCTTCGCAAAAAATTTATTGGCGGAGGGTGAACAAGATACTCGCCGCAGATAAGCTTAAATAAAAGAGCCTCGGCGGGCATCGAAGAAATGATGTGTGTTGGGGCTTTTTTTATGCCTTTTTATGAGGAGAAATTTGATGATAGCAACTAATCAAAAACGATTTGAGCGATTGGTGAGTACCATGGATATGCCAGATTTTCGTAAAAAAGCAACGGCAGAAAACGCCAGATGGTTTATACGCAACGGCGGGATTCAAAATCGGCATCACAGAAATTTTTTCGAAGTGCTTGCTATCGCGCAATCATTTATTTAAATAACAGGTCTGTAGCTCAACGGGTAGAGTACCGGGTTTTTTCCAAATGCTTTTTGATTAATAAGCATAAATATTAAGCGAAGGAGGTGATCATGCGACCGTTGATTTTAAGATTAGATATCGCCGGACAACCACTGGGTTGGATGCCATGGCAAGAGACAGCTGTATTGTATGCCACCAACAAAGTCGTGTGGGAGGCGGGTGAGAATGTCATGCGTATTTTGGGAGGCCGGAATCGTTTTAGTGGTAGGCCAACGGTGTTGGGTATTAACTCAATTGTGGCCTGTCGTGGTATAGCAAACACCAATAAATTTGATTTGGTGCCCCCTTTGAATAATCGTGAATTATTTCGCCGGGATGCACACATGTGCATGTACTGTTTGAAAACGTTGCCTGATTGTAAGTTAACACGAGATCACGTGATTCCAGTTTCTCGTGGTGGTGAAAATAGCTGGACTAACCTGGTATCGGCTTGCCGTACATGTAATGAACACAAAGGTGCACGTACGCCAGAAGAAGCAGCAATGACCTTGCATGCCGTGCCCTATACACCCAATTATGCGGAATGGTTGACTTTGAGAAATCGCCGAATCCTAACGGATCAAATGGCGTTTCTTAAAACCCGATTCCGTGAACGAAGTCGACTGTGAGAAAGAATAAAAATTTTGGAGACAAATAATGAAACGTAATAATTCGATCGATAATTCATCAGTTTTACCAAAGGATGAGGCTCATGCACCAGCGGAACCTGGTCTGGCATTGCCTCAGGAAATCGACCAATGGTATTGCCACGACCACGAATATCTCGATGAAATAGAACTTGGCGAGATCATAAAAGAGATTGAATAAATACCCATTCCTTATATAGACGGTGTGGCACCTGCTGGTAAACAAGCTGTTATAGCTCTGGCCATTGATATCCAGACATCAACTTGTGATTGCACCGCGAGGTGAAGGCTCAGGGGTTGGGTTTTATTTCAAAACACGCTGTGAATATATCCCTATACGCTCTGCATTTTTATCCTTGAAAATGAAGGTGCTTGAAACAAAACCCAACCCCTGAGCTGGGGTGCGCCCTAAACTCGACTGGATATCAATGGCCAGAGCTATACTAATGTGATGAGAACAATGGACTCATATTAGCTAGGCAACACCGTCATCAATTAGCGCATCGCTCAAGTCAGAAACTTTCCTGTCGATACATCATAATGAGTAGTAAATTTTATTTAAGCTGGTTGTTTTTATTCTAAATAACAATAGGTTAAAAACTTTATTTCCATTCTTTAGTTAAGAATGTGGAGATCACCCTATGCGATATTTTTTCTTCGGTGCAATAGTCTTGTCATCTTTATTGTTTGTAGGCAGTGCCAATGCCCAAACCGATGTGGTTTGTGCAACTGCATCTGTGCCACCGGTTGTGGATGGAGATGGTACTGATTCAGCTTGGTCTCAATCTACAAGCATCGTTACTCACGATCTCATTGCAAAGATCGATATACAACTCCGTTGTGTATACACCAATGACGAGATTTTTTTTCTGGTTAGTTATCCCGATGCCTCAGAAAACAGTGAACACAAAACGTATTCTTGGGATAAAAATACACAACACTATCGAACGGGTCCAAGTCGAGAAGATAGTTTTGTTTTTAAATGGAACATGGAACCGGTACCTGTAGATTTAACCTTATCCGGTGATACGCCCTACACCGCAGATGTTTGGTTCTGGAAATCAATGCGCACCAATCATAGTGGATATGCGGATGATAAATACCAAATTTATGCGTATGATTCGATGCCTAAAGCGACTAAGTTAATTAATAAATTTGGCCGCCAAGTTTTTCTAGCACGCCGAGGTGATGAGGGGACACCGGCCTACCAAGTCAAAACCTATGCTGCATATGTTAACGATGCCATGCCCAAATATATTCCACAGGCCAGCACCGGTAGTCGAGCGGATGTTCGGGCCAAAGGCGTATGGCATAAGGGGCATTGGGTGGTAGAATTTGGCCGTCGTTTAGTGACTGGGCATTCTGATGATATCGAGCTAGATTCAACACTAGATTATCAATTTGGCGTGTCACGATATGAAATTGCTGGCCGTGCCCTAGACCCCAACATTGAGGTTCCAGCCTTTGGGTCGGGTGAAATTAGTGACGATTTGAATTTAATATTTGCTAAATAATAACAATATCATGTCTTTTAACCGACTCAAAAACATCGGACTGGCCGGACTGGTTGGAATCATCGGCCTGATTGCTGGTATTAACTTCCTGCAAAATCAGCAAATCAGTACCAGTCTCAAGAATACATCCCTTGATTTAAATCCTACGCATAATAAAGTACTAAAGCTTGAGCGGTTGTTATACCGTATTGAGCTTGACTATGCTATTTATAGCCGACGTAAAGTTAACAACGTTAGCGAAGTGAAAACAGCACTGAATTCATTAAAAAAATTCACTGACCAAGTTTTAGCAAAAGCGATCCCTGATGAATCGAATGCGGCGCTCTCCAGCAGCGTCGCAAAAACTCAATTAGCTTGGGATGTCCACTTAAATGCATCAACTGCTGACACCCAAACCGCAACGCTTGACATGGTATTCACCGCATTCAGTGAAGCGCGGCGTATGTTTATGACGTTCGGCAAGACCCAACGCCGCAATACCCAAATTCGTTCCTCCTTAACCGCATTATCCAGCGTGTTTCGAATCAGTGCCAAAGAACTTGAGCTTTACCAACAACGGGACACCATTAACATTCAAGATATTATTGTTACCTCTAAGAGTGCCGTATCGGTTGTCAATTCACTCAAGGAGCAAACCACGGGTAACGACAAAGAATATATCTTAGCCACCTCATCACTCGCCCACTTAATTGCCGATTTGATCGCATTAGACGAAGCGGATTCCAGTGAATCTTCAGGTAGCACGAAAGAGGAACTTTCGATAGAGGCGCAACAAAATATTGAAAATACCCAACGCGTTCTCTCCAGGCTGTATACGAAAAATATATTAAATAATAAAGCGCTTGCCGAAGCGACTGTGCAAAATTTAGAACAAAAGCAAAAGTTAGGATTCAGTATGGTTGGTCTAGGGGTTATGCTTGCCATTACCATTTCAATTTGGATGAGTGTTACCCTAACGCGGCGCATTCGTCTAGTCACCGACGCCGTGATAGGGCTTGCTGAAGGCAATCTCCATCATCGAATCCCAGCGTTTAATGATCCGTCGCTAGACTTATTGGCCCGAGCGTTTAATGAAATGGCGGATAAGCTTGGCCAAAAAGAGGCAGCTTTACGGGCCACCAGTGTCTCTCGAAATTTTCTGGATGAAATTATCAACTCGATGAGCGACTCACTGATCATCATTGACAGTGAATCAAAAATCACCATGACGAATTCTGCCACTTGTCGCATCCTGCAACGAGACACTGACGAATTATTAGGTCAGCCTATCCATTCGATCATCGCCTCAGTCAATCCAGAAATTATTCAACAGTCGCAGCATACCATGGAACTTGATTATCAAACAGGTTGCTCGCAACTAACGCCCATGTTAGTAAATATTTCCACTCTGTCACCGCTTAATCAAAAAGACCAAAATAGTTTGATTTTAGTGGCGCATGATATCCGTGAGCGTAAACAAGCGGAACAAGAAATTTTGGCAGCGAAGGAAAATGCGGAAATTGCCACTCGTGCTAAATCCGAATTCCTAGCTTCCATGAGTCATGAGATTCGCACCCCCATGAATGGTGTACTCGGCATGGCAGACTTATTACTCAGCGAGCCACTGGATGCTCGCCAACGCCGCTTGACCGAGAGTATTTGTCGATCGGGTGAAGGACTGCTTTCGATTATCAATGATATTTTGGATTTCTCTAAAATTGAGTCGGGGCGTTTTGAACTGGAATTAATTCCCTTTGATTTACGGCAGTTGGTTGAAGATGTAGGCGAACTATTAGCCGGTGCCGCCCATGCCAAACAAGTTGAGCTTGCGTTAGTCATACCTGCTGAATTTCCCGATCAAGTCATCGGAGATCCTGGGCGGTTGCGGCAAATATTGATAAACTTAGTCGGTAATGCCATCAAGTTCACTCAACGTGGTGAAGTCACCTTACGCGTCTCACGTTTGGAGACAACAACATCACGTACCACCGTAGCGCGTCTTGACGTGCAGGATACGGGTATAGGTATTGATGCCGATGCACAGCAACGCGTATTCGAAGCTTTCTCACAAGCGAATCGATCAACAACCCGTAACTTCGGAGGTACCGGCTTAGGTTTAGCCATATCGAAGAATTTGGTGGAGTTAATGGGTGGCGAGATCTCGTTGAGCAGTGAGCTCGGTGTTGGCTCAACATTCTCAATGACTGTTCCTTTTGATAATCCGACGCAGCTTAAATCTAACACTCAACAGTCCGAAGGATCCTTACTGTCCGGTCTAGCTGTGTTAATTGCTTCTGCCAATAAAACAACCTTGGAGGGGTTGTCGGAACAATTAACACGTTTATGTGTTCCCTTTGCGAGTGTGACTTCAGGACGTACTGCTATGTCATATCTTCAATCAGGTGAAGTCGATAAAGTGCCTTTACGGTTCTTACTGGTTGATCGGTTGCTTGAGGATATGGCAGGTATCGAGTTAGCCCAAATGATAGGTGCTAAGTTTGCATCAGCAAATACCGAACAGATAGCATTGTGTATGGTGGGTGATGAGCAAACCTTTGGGGCGGTATGGGATACTGCAGGGATATCGGCTTATCTCACTAAGCCTGTTCGTCAATCTGAACTGTATGACTTTTTAATTGAAAAAACTCAAAGCGAAACCAGTCAATCGGCTAATAATAGCCATTTGCTAGATGACAAAAAATCGAGTCCAACTCAATCAATGCTCGGCGGTCGAGTATTGCTTGCCGAAGACCATCCGGTCAATCAAGATGTCGCGTTGGGTATGTTAGCGAATTTCGGTTGCGAAGTGACCGTAGCTGACAATGGCCGTGCCGCGTTAGATGCCCTCGCATTAGATGAGTTTGATGTGGTACTGATGGATTGTGACATGCCTGAAATGAATGGTTTTACCGCCACTGAACAACTGCGTAAGCGTGAGAGCGAAGCCAACTTGACTCGTATCCCGGTCATTGCATTGACGGCTAATGCTTTGCAAGGTGATCGTGAGCGTTGTCTTGCCGCAGGCATGGATGACTATCTCAGTAAACCCATTAGTAGCAAAAATTTACGTTTAACTCTGGAAAAATGGTTAAAACCATCAGGCAATCTCAAAGACACGCATGCCGACCAGAGTGCGACGACAGAGGCCGTAGAATTAAAAGATCAATCAAAAGATCAATTAGATGATACTGTTTCATCGGTTGATTCAACTCAAGCGGAAGCCAATACTCCGCTTAATGCAGACGTGATAGCCAGTTTGCGCACTGCCGGCAGTCAGTTTTTACGCAAATTGACGGCTAAGTATGCAGAAACCTGGATACCCGATATGCAATCGTTGAGGTCTTCCGTCGAGACTGAGGATGCAGAACAAGCACGTAAAATGGCGCATCGAATGAAATCAAGCAGTGCCAATTTAGGTGCCGCCACATTGGCTGAACATTGCTTAACTGTGGAAACAGCGGCTCGGAAAAATGATTTAGCCATCATTGTTGAACTACTTGATCAACTTGATTATGAACATAAACGGGCATTGATGGCCTTGGAAGAAGAAAGCAATAAGGTCGCTTAATGATGCAAAAAAATACTCAATTTGGCCCCAGTGTGGTACTCATTGTTGATGATGACCCGACGACCTGTCTACTTGCTGAAGAGTTTCTCACTGAGGCCGGATTTTTGGTTTTCGAGGCAGCTGATGGTGAAACCGCGTTATTGAAAATACCAGAAATTGAGCCAGATATTGTGCTGCTCGACATCAGCATGCCGGGCATGGACGGATTTGAAGTCTGTGAGCACTTACGCAGCGATGTTAGCCAGCGTGATTTACCGGTCATGATGTTAACCTCAAACGAAGATCTTGGATCTATCCAGCGCGCTTATGAAGTTGGTGCCACTGACTTCACATCCAAACCCGTCAACTGGCCCTTGCTCTCCTACCGGTTATTATATTTATTGCGGGGTGCTGATAACATGCGTGCATTGGGTGATGCGCAACGCAGTGCAGCGCTTGGCAGTTGGTTATCCATGATTGGATCTGAAACCATGAACTGGTCTGATGAGCTCTATCGCCAGCTCGGCTTTGAACCTCATGAAACTCAAGCCAATTGGCAACGCTTGGAAGAACGCATTCTGGAACAAGATAAACCGATATTGGCACGAGGTCGCGAACAAGCGATTAAAGGTCAAGCGGTGGATATTAACCATCGATTATTATTACCCAATGGCAATGAAGCCGTGGTACGTCATCGGATCGAATTGGTCTCGCGTAAAAACAAACGCTCAGCGCTATTACGGGGTACCATCCAGGATATCACCGACTTGCATAAAGCTTCAGAGCGTGTCTACCGGTTGGCCTATTACGACCCATTAACTCAGCTACCCAATCGAAGCTCTTTTCATGAACATCTTGATCGGTCATTATTACTGGCTAAGCGCTACAATCGCCAATTAGCGGTTATCTACTTAGACCTGGATGACTTCAAACGTATTAACGATACTTTGGGTCATACAGCCGGTGATATGCTGCTGAGTGAGGCGGCATCCCGATTAAAACAAGCGGTTCGTGGCAGTGATTTAATTAGTCGACTTCATCGTGAATCCGATGGCGAGTTGCAAGAGACAAATTTAGCGCGCCTTGGCGGCGATGAATTTGCCATTGTATTAAATGAAATTAAATCGACGGCGGAGGCTGATGAAGTTGCCCAACGTATTCTTGAGAAATTCTCATTGTGCTTTAGTCTCGATGGCAATGATGTATTTACCACGTCAAGCATTGGTATCGCCTGTTACCCTCGGGATGGAAGCGATTCAGAAACGCTGCTTAAATATGCTGACTCTGCCATGTACGAAGCCAAACGGGCGGGCAAAAATGGGGTGCGCGTTTATGATGTGAGGCTATCGAATGCAGCCCAGCGGCGACACCAGTTAGATCAACGTCTTCGTCAAGCCATTGAACGAAATGAGTTCGAAGTGGTATATCAGCCTCAATTTGATCTCAATGGTGACGTTATCAAGGCCGTTGAAGCCTTATTACGTTGGAACACCAAAGATTTGGGGGCCATATCTCCCGTAGAATTTATTCCATTGGCAGAAGACAACGGTATGATTATTCCCATTGGTAATTGGGTGTTGCATACCGCTTGTATGCAATTAAAAATATGGCGTGAACAAGGTTATAACGTCGAAAGAATGTCGGTCAATGTATCTGTCAAGCAATTTGCAGAACCCACATTCATTGACGATGTCTCTCGAATTCTCACAGAAACCGAATGTGATCCCAGCAATTTGGAGCTTGAAATTACCGAAAGTATGCTTGCCAACAACGCAGAAGAGGCGGTTAAAACGCTCAATGAACTTAAACAGCTGGGTATCAACTTAAGCATTGATGATTTTGGCACGGGTTACTCTAGTTTGAGTTATCTCAAACGATTCCCCATTGATCGATTAAAAATAGACCGATCATTTGTTCGCGATATTGTGACAGATTCCAACGATGATTCCATTACTTCGGCAATCATTGCTATTGCGCGCAGTATGGGCTTAAAAGTCATTGCCGAAGGGGTCGAAGATGGTGAGCAACTCGAACTATTAAGAACTAAAGGTTGCGATGAAATACAAGGTTATCATATTAGTCGTCCTCGCCCAGCCACAGAACTGACGGAATTATTCGAAACGGTTGAGAACTTAAAGAATGCTCAACAAGGATAGTTCTCGTACGGGAATCAGCTGAAGGACAATAGTTATAGCGCGGGAAGTTAATATCCAGACATTCACTTCTTTTTTCATCGCTCGCTGAAGATTCGGAGCTGGGGCATTTCCTAAACTTGACTGGATCTCAACTGCCAGATCTATAGCTTGTGTTCTGTCAGAAAAATTCTAGCTCACCTTCACTAACTCCACTGTCATCATCATCGGCATTTATCTTGAAGTTCATCTCTTCATTGATGAAGTCGAGAGCGAGCTTGCATTCAATGATTTCATTGTCGACATCGAAAAACAATACAATATAGTCAGTATCACTGGGTAGTATTTCATCGGCATCCATGCCAAAAAAAGTACGGGGCAAGCCCATGTTTAAGCGGCATTCATGTTGGATTAGCTTATTCTTAAGTCTGCCAATGAGCTGGTTAGTTAACTCTGAAATCCAATCTTCTAGCTTTTCCTCGTCAACTTCGGTAATTATTTGAGACGACGGATAGGTTAGCGCAAGAACCGACATGGGAGCCTGTAGCAGCAACATGATTTCAATATCATCGGAACCTGCATCGATACAGGCGATTGGTACATCGTCGAGTTCATCAGCAGGATCAACAATCCGTTTTATAGTGCAATTCAGGTGTTGGAACAGTTCCACAAAAACTGTCTCTAATAATTCCTGAAAACACTGAACTATTTGTGTTTTTTCCATCAATCTTTCTCAGAAACGTTTATATAAAAAGCGGTACCGATGCAATTATTCAGGCAGTAACATGATGTTGTCATATAATGACTGGGGGATACTCTTAAAGCCGCTTTTTAGCCTGGTACATCGAATATAACGACAGACCAACAACAAACTGAAATTTTTTCAGAAAAGTTGTTCTAGCGTGATATTCTTTAAATTGGTCGTCTAATTTTCGGTATAATGTCTAAGGAATGGAATCTGGGGGATGGGGTTTCGTTCTTCCCGGATTACGCTGCGCTGTATCCGGGCTACGAGGCTGCAACAGTATTTTATTCGTCCCGGCTGAGCTGATGGACATCGGTTGTTTTTTTCCATCGCGAAAAATGCCCGTACGATGTTTCAACAGAGGAAACTAGCCACTCAGAGCTAGGTGTTAACCACCTGAACGAATGTGCTTGTGTGCTTTTCGGTTCGCCAAAATCATGTTCCGGAAGATCGGTTTTTAGTGTCTCTAATACGGTTTTCGCTTTATTTGAAATGGGTGGGGATTTGGGTAAATATTCTTCGTTTGTTTTCAGTATCAGTGTCTTAATTGTTACTCGTGTTTTTGGATCAAAGTGATCTTCATTGGACAATACAATGATTTCTTTCGGTGTATTGAAGGTAAGGTCTTCTAATAAGTCAACAAGCTTTTCTTTTTCTGTCTTCAAGTGTTCCGGCGTTTCCTTGAATTGAGCTGTTAATAGCAAGGCAAAAGGTAGAATAACGATTAAAAAAATGACTGCTTTCATGGTACGATTTCCTATATTACATTAACCCATCTACCAGCTCAAATTACGTCCTCGCTCGTTGTTTTATTACACAAAGCATTTGCTTCACTCGGAAATGCTGCCAGGATGCCACACAATCCGAAAAGACTTAGTGAAATCAGGCCATTGTGCGATTATTATACTTCGAGTTGGCGAAGACGGTTTATCGATAGTGTGAATTTTGTGCAAATTCTACCGTTGTCTGGTGATTTTTACTAGCACTAATTTAATGATCGCATTTGATCTATCAATTATTAAACAGCTGTATGTTTTATGTTCTTTAATTTTCATTCCTTAGTCACGTGCTTATAGAAAAGACTTGGTGAATTCCAATCACGGCGCGATCATGGTGCATTGAGTTGGTGAAGACGGGTTAAATACTATCTGGGTTGAGGGTAATTGTTAAGTCGATGGATTGGTTTTATCTTTCATTATTGTGTGCTATGAGTTTAGCATTTGCAGATGCGCTGACCAAAAAGCATTTGACCGGGTATTCAGGTTGGGAACTATTGCTCGTTCGCTTTGTGGTGCCGGGGACGCTGTTGGCACCTTTGTTGTTGATCTTTCCCATGCCTGCGGTTCCCATGGTTTTTTGGGGATGGATTGTGTTGCTTGTCCCCCTGGAGTTGCTTGCCATGTTGTTATATATGCAAGCAATTCGTGACGCACCACTTTATCAAACCTTACCTTATCTTGCGTTTACACCAGTTTTTAATATCGTTACTGGATGGTTGATTTTGGGAGAGCAGGTTACGCTACTCGGTGGAGTGGGCATTTTGTTAGTGGTGCTTGGGACTTATTTATTAAATATCGATCAGCATAATCAACAAAATCGAGCACCGTGGTTCGAGCCTTTTTTGGCCATAGTGTATCAACAAGGCTCGCGGCGTATGTTAGCCGTAGCCATTATTTATAGTTTTACGTCAGTGTTAAGCAAAGCAGCCATGTTGCATGTGGGTCCCATGAGTTTTGCTGCATTTTATTTTTCATTGTTAGCTGTGGTGACCTTGTGTCTTGTTGGCCTGATCAGGCCAAATAAGATAGCGACTTTGTGGCGGCGGCCACGTTGGCATATGCTCATTGGCAGCTTGATGGCATTGATGGTGGTGACCCACTTTCTAGCGATATCAATGGTCGAAGTGGCATATATGGTGGCACTAAAACGAAGTAGTCTTTTGTTTGGTATTTTGTTAGGGGCTTACATGTTTCATGAGCCTGCACTTGTCAAGCATTTTTCAGCCGTTGCCTTAATGGTTGGTGGGGTTGCATTGATATTGTTAGCGTGATTGTTTAGTCTATACTCGTAGCGTTTGATATTTAGGTGTTGAGTGCGATGCATATTTTTGTCCTGGCAAGGCGAAACGACGAGTAATAGTTATTCTTATTGCGAGGAGTTTCAACGCCGCTAGGGCGAAAATAGGCAAGCAATAAAGCCTAAATCTCAGACGCTACGAGTATATGATTATATTTTGAAGTTTTGAAGAGACTCGATTTAATAAATGGTAAATATTGTTAAAACAATCTATAAAAAACTGGTGATTGAAAATCCTTTAATTGCGTTGCTGATTACACTTCTATTGGTTTCTTTTTTCGGGTGGCATGTCCAGGATTTTGAATTAGACGCTTCAGCGGATACGCTAATCTTAGAAAGCGACAAAGACTTGCGTTACTACCGAGCCACTCGGGCGCGTTATGGTTCTGATGAATATTTGTTTGTTACGTATCAGTCACATTCGGACTTATTTTCGCAAAAATCACTGGATGCTATTACGGCTTTGAAGGAGGAGTTAGCAGAGATTGACCGTGTATTATCAGTGACAAGTTTGCTCGATGTACCGCTTATCAACAGTCCTAAACAAACGCTGGCAGACATCAGCCAAAAAATTCTCACATTTCGCAGCTCAGAGACAGATAAAGAGCTGGCAATAAAAGAGTTGCGAGAGAGTCCCCTTTATCGCGATCTAGTGCTTAGCGCTACGGGCAATACAACGGCATTACAAGTATTTTTTAAAGAAGACAAAGATTTTGTTGCGTTAAGAGATAAGCGCGCGAAGTTGCGACTTAAAGAGCTCGAGCGCAAATTAACAAAAGCTGAGCAAGAAGCGTTGGAAAGCGTCTCTTTGGTATATGTACGTCACAGTGTGAGTTTGAACGCACAGAGACGGGTAGATATTGCGACGGTAAGAAAAATTTTGGATAAATATCGTAATGACGCCACGATTCACTTAGGGGGTACACCGATGGTTGCCTCCGATATGATTGACTATGTCGCCCGTGATATCAATGTCTTTGGTATTGGTGTCTTAGTATTTTTAGTTGTATTACTTAGCTTGTTTTTCCGTAAACCAAGATGGGTCATTTTACCGATGATAATCTGTATCACAGCCTGTGTAGCCATGATCGGTTTTTTGGGTTTTATGGAATGGCGTGTGACTGTCGTTTCGTCCAACTTTATTTCTCTAATGCTTATTTTAACGCTATCACTGACGGTGCATCTGATTGTACGTTATCAGGAATTACATGGGTTGTTGCCTAAGCTTTCTCATAATGCACTTGTTTGGGATGTGATGTGCAGTAAAGCGAAACCTGCATTTTACACAACGATTACCACGATGGTTGCTTTTGGGTCTTTATTGGTCAGCGGTATAAGACCTGTTATTGATTTTGGTTGGATGATGGTGTTTGGAGTTTCTCTAGCGTTTGTTTTGTGTTTTATGATGTTTCCAGCCGGTTTGTTGCTTTTACGAGCAGGACAAGCAAAACCATTATCTGATTTTACCGGGAGAATGACTGCTTTTTTGGCTAATATGATCGAAAAATATTCTGCAAGAGTATTGGTTGGTTATTTGTTGGTGGCTGTATTGAGTATTGTTGGTATTACATCATTAAGTGTAGAAAATCGTTTTATCGATTATTTTAAGTCATCAACGGAGATTTACCAGGGGATGATGACGATTGATCGTGATCTGGGAGGTACCACACCGTTAGATGTGATTCTCGATGCGCCACAGGGCTATCTCAAAGAGCAACAGGAACTCATTGCTGATGGAATTCTGGACTTAGAGACTGTAGGTATTAGCGGCAGTAGTTATTGGTTTGATGTGTTTCAATTGGATGAAGTTGAAAAAATTCACAGTTATCTGGAAGCTTTACCCGAAACAGGTAAAGTGTTGTCAATAGCGACGACGTTGCAATTAATGCAGCAGCTCAATAATAACAAACCCTTAAATAATATTTCTCTTGCTGTCCTATATAAACGTTTACCAAAGACGATAAAAGAAAGTTTGTTTAATCCGTACATGTCGCAAGACGGCAATCAAATTCGATTCTCGATTAGAGTCTTTGAATCGGATGTAAATCTAAAGCGTCAACAGCTTATTGATAAAATTCGTTCCGATCTTGTGGAAAAACTAGATTTACAACCAGAACAGATACATCTCACCGGTATGCTTGTGCTTTATAATAATATGCTACAAAGTTTATTTCAGTCACAAATATTAACTTTAGGGGTTGTGTTCTTAGCTATTATGCTGATGTTCCTGGTTTTGTTTCGATCCTTCAAAATTTCTGTATTAGCCATCATTCCAAATATGCTGGCCGCGACCTTTGTGTTAGGGTTGATGGGGTGGCTAAATATCCCACTCGATATGATGACGATTACCATTGCAGCGATAACCGTTGGTATTGGTGTGGACGATACGATTCATTATACCCATCGTTTTATGCAAGAGTTTCCTAAAGACCGGGATTACTGGGCTTGTGTTAAACGCTGTCATGTCAGTATTGGTAAAGCGATGTATTATACTTCCATCACTATTACTTTAGGTTTTTCCATTTTGGTCTTGTCCAACTTTATACCGACGATTTATTTTGGCGTATTAACTGGTGTGGCAATGATGGCAGCGTTGATTGCCAACTTTACCTTGTTGCCTTTGTTATTGGTGAGGTTTAAAGCTTTAGGGGAAGGGGAGCGTTAACTTTTCTGACTGGGATTGGACCAAGCTAAGTTGATTTATAATTATATATTACTCGACTTGATCCTTATATCTCTTTCTTATCTCTTCAAGGCAGCTCAGGAGATAAAGCCTAGATGCCAAACCGGGAAGTTATTGCCTCGCCCATTCCTTAACCACTGCCATTTAAACTACCTTCTCAAAGAGGCTTTGGTAAATTTTCTAGCAGAAATTTTAGTTTCCAAATCGATTGAATTGATGTGATATTCGGTTCCGCCGCCTTTTGACAATACATCTTTAAAATGAATTTCTTTGGGGTACCATCTGTTTTCTAGTTTAAACGCATCTTTTACTGAATGTTTTTTTAATAGTCTGCCGCTTTTTGCCATTAAATGAGATTGGATGGCAATCCAACGTTGGGAATCCACCCAAACTTTCCGTTTATAATAAGATACACCCGGCTTTTTGGCTGTTAGCTCTAATATGATACAAGGTCGAGCATCTATGTTTTCTTTACCTACGATAACGGCCTGGTAATCTTCTTCCATGGAGTCATTGCTCATCATGTCTTCGTAGGATAAATCGGAGCCCATGACCGATTGTTTGAGTAAATGACCTGAGATGGCGATGATGCGATCATGGGGTTCGGGGGTATAAGTCCACAGTTTATCACCCAGCTTTAACATTTTTTTCCCTTTTTCTCTGGCTGGGCTGAGGTATTCTGAAAATGATTTGTCCGTTCCACTGACCCAGGACTTTGAGCTAATGTTTCGAGTGCCAGATCTGCCATGAATAATCATTGTGGCCTGAATAATCGCGTGGTCCAAGACTTGATTGTTATCCACACGTTGAAGTATCTCTTTGGCTGAAATTTCATCGCTTGCCAAGGCCGGTAATGAACTTAAAATAAAGCTGCTTAATAACAAAAACAGAGTTCTCATACTTCAAGCTCCTTGAACAACGAGGCGGTACTTCTTTTGTAAACGCCAATACTGGCTAAGGAAGTACCAATCACCACTGAGATTATGCCGGGAATAAAACCAATTAAAAAACCTTCGGGTGTCACCTCAGCCCTTAGAATCGGTGACATCATGATGGTTGAAGCTTGCATCATATGGCTAATGTCAAAACCGACTTCTTGCATATAAAAACAAAACCCCATGCCGATCAGGGTACCGATGGTTGAGCCGATAATGCCGATGACCAGCGCTTCATAGATTAACCATCTTACGATTTCAGCCTTTGATTCGCCCATGGCCAGACGCACACCGATCTCACCATATCTTCTTAAACCCGACATGAGTCCCGCGTTCCAAAGTACCACCACCATCACCATAATCATGGCGCCGATAATAATCACGATATAGACTTCGGCCAGTTCAAAATAGTCACCATAACCGCCTTGATCGGCCAACGAAACCAGGGTGAGCAGATTACCTTCACCATCGGTTCTGGTGTCTTGTTGAAAGCGGGTTTTTACTGTTTCTGCCAATTCGTGATCAAAGTAGCCAATATCAAAAAAACCCAAAAGTTCGCCGCTGGCGTTTTCCATATCCAGGGCATATTGAATATCTGAAATATCGGCAAACACCATGTTTCTGTCTAGCGCTGGCATGCCATAGTGAAAAACGCCTACCACAATAAAATTATGAATTGCCATGCTGCCGGTTGCGGTGCCGCCAATAATCGTCGCTGTTTCACCTAAATTAACGTCTAAACTGTTCTTCAGTTCACTGGAAATAAGTAATTCCCCTTGGGCTTTGGGCAGTCTACCTTCGATGAGGGTATGATTTAAATCAAATCGTTCGATTTCACCGGATTGTGGTGATAAGAGGTTAATGCCGATCCCCATGATCGGCCCTTGAGATCGAGTCTCGCCCTGTTCATCTGGAATATCCAACAAGCCACCAAAGCGGATTCTTGGCACCCATTGGATAGCAAAGTCATTGTCTAAATCCTTGATGACCCCAGATAGTTCTTGAATGGCGAAATCATTCGGTACTTGTTTGGAAATTTCAGCATAGTCTTGGGTCATGACTTTTACGTGACCGGTTTCCAGTTTAGCGCTGGTTGCCAACATGTCACCGATGACTCCTTGTAGGTAACCATACATAAAGGTTGTTAGCATGACGCCAAGTGATATGACAATAATAGGCAGTAAACTTCGATGACGGTCACGCAATAAACCTTTAACGATGAACTTTATCATTGGGTTTTACCCCTGATGGCATCGGTGGCTTTCATTTTTGAAATTGTTCTTGCCGGAAGAAAACTCACAATAATTACTGAAGACATCAGAATCGTTAAGGTGACACCGTATACGCTAGGTGCGTAACTAGTGTAGAGTGTGGCTCCCATTGCCATGCCAAATCCCTCAACCATTTCAGTGGGAAAAGTAATGCCGATAATTGAGGTATAAGCCATGAGCGGTATACCCCAAATCGCGCCAACCAGCAAAGCCAACAAACCATGCATACTACCTTCGATGGTAAATAATGACACCACTTCAAAACGATTCATACCCAAGGCCATCAGTGTGCCAATTTCTTTTCTGCGTCTGAATATGGAAAGCACCTGGGTATCAAAAATGGCGAGCAATCCCATGGCCATTAAAATGATGTACATGATACGACCGCCAATCTGTTTTGATTGATAGATAGCCCTTTCATCAGTCAATAAAAAATCAAGATCCTTAAATACAAATCCAGGGTCTGCTATGGACGGATTGACATACTGTTTTTGGGTGATGATAAAGGTGGATGCTCCAGGCGTGCCGATCATCTCACGCAAGTCTTCAATGGGTAACCAGAGCTGGCCAAAATCAAGACCGGGTACGGTGGTTGTCATAATATGAACAATTTCGACATCGGTGGCGTCAAATGTTCCATCCACATCACGCCACCGAATGGTAACGGTATCGCCGATGTTCAGCTTAGCATCTCTCGCCATTCTGTCCCCAATCATGGCCGGCACCATTGCTCTTTCTTTTTTGAGTAATGCCGCCGCCGGTATATTAATAATGCCTTGTTTGGGATCAATGCCTCTTAAAATCGCTGGCTGCACTCTTCCGTGAGGGAACATGGCACCCGAAACAAGCAGTATCGGTGTTGCTTGCCCATTGTCTATTTCTTGCTGTAATGGAGTGCTGGGTTTGGCATGTGCACCCTCCAAGGAAAGCGGATCATTGGGATCGTATACCTTGTGCCAATATTGGCCTCCGCCATAATCGGCATTAACAGAGCCGGTGATCATTTGTTGTAACATGCCCTCATAAAGGCCTTGCATCCAGATCACTATCACAAAACCAAAAGACAATGCACCGACGTTTAACCACGTGCGCAGACCGGCACCTAAAATATTTCTTAACGCCAGTCGGAATAAAGTTTTCATCTTTAACCTCCTTGGCTTTGGGTTTCGAGTTTTTCGTCTTTTACAATTTGTCCATCATTGAGTGTTATTTTTCGTTTTAAGTAGTCAATCACTTTTTCATCATGCGTGGAAAACAAAAACGTTGTGCCTAGGGTTTGATTCAACTTGGCCATCATCTGCAAGATGTTATGTGAGTTGGCGGCATCGAGGTTGGCTGTCGGCTCATCGGCAAGTACAATCTTTGGTTTTTTCACCATGGCTCTGGCAACGGCGACACGTTGACTCTCTCCACCAGAGAGTTGCGCGGGTTTCGAATCCCGCTTGTCGAGCAGTCCTACCCACTCCAAAGACTCGTGAACAGCTTCTTGTCGCGGCTTGGGCTGCATTCCGGCCAACAATAAGGGAAACTCAATGTTTTCAAAGACCGTATAAACAGGTAACAAGTTAAAGGTCTGAAAAATAAAGCCGATGGTCGATTTACGAAAGCGGGCCGCTTCGCGGTGCTTGAGTGTTTCGACTTGTCTATCTAGAACACGAATGCTGCCATCGCTTGGTGTATCCAGGGCACCAATGAGATTCAAAAGGGTGGTTTTACCTGATCCACTGGGGCCGACAAAACCCATAAAGTCCTGGGTATACACATCAAGGTTGATGTCTTTCAGGGCGGTAAATTCACCACCTCCGGTGGGAAACTTTTTTGTGACGCCTTTTAGTTCAATGATGATGTCTTTTTTCATATTCCCTTCCCAGAATTAATGATTGAATACAACCGTGGCTTGTATGCCATTACCGGAAAGACCTAACATATTGTTGCCTGGTTGATCGGGTGAAATAAAGGCATTCAAACTGAGCATCCAGTTATCATATGTTCTGGTCCAACGAAGACTGTGGAAACTTTGTTCTTGAGTCCATGAATACATCTGAATCAGCGAAACAGCATCAAGCAAACCGATAGGATAACTCAGCTGTAATGCGCTTGTGTGGAATTTTTGGTCCCATGTGATTGCGGTATCGGATATCGCGTTTATTAAATGTTCTGCCACTATATGCAAGCCGTTGCCGATAGCGAATGTGTAATCTGCGCCTGTTGTCAGCCTATTAACCCAATTGGTATCCGATTTTGATCCAGCTCCCTGATCAATGAGCACATATTCAAACCAAATTCCCAGTTCGAGATCCCATCTTCCATCCATGGCGAAGCGCTTTTCAAGAAGATCTTTTCCGACAGACTCATTACTAAAACCCAGATTTTCTACCTGGCGGCTATGAAATGCAATACCTAACTCCCCAGACTCAAGGGGGTATTGCAGTCTTGCTCCTAGCTCAGGGGTATTTTCCTTGCTGGCAACCCGCTCATAACCTTTTAGATCTTTATTGCCATACAGTACCCACGACCATATATTGGCATTGTTCAGAAAGAAATAGCGGTATCTTATGCCATAGACGCCATCGGTGAGTTGCAAGGGGTCTGTTGGATTGAGCTGATCAAACCAACGCAGTGATCTCAATAACAGGGCGGGTCCAAAATTAATTTTCTGTAGGCCAAGCCTGATATCACTTTGAGACGTTTTAAACTGACTATTGATTCGATACAGACTTAGGTTACTTGAGAAATCAGAATCTGGATCACTTTGATAGTTTGCAAAGGTATTGACGGAGACATTAAAATCTAATAAATAGTCGTTTGAAAGTGTTTTTTCAATGGTAAAGTCAGGTATATATCTCAATAGAGCTTGATGTTGCCATTCTTTGGACGAATTTGCCGTTAGGTAATTGCTGGAGAGCTGTCCTTTAACATCGGTAATAACTGACTCATCCGCTATGCCATTAAAGGAAATGATTAAAAGTGCAGTAAATAATGATTTACTCATATGATTTAATCATAAACCAAACCCCAGTGTTTTCCCATTGCTAAAGTTCTTGCGAAGTGTCAGGCTGGTTTTTATTTGACCAGAGCAGAGAGCGAAATTTGTGCTGGATGAGCCCCATCGGTCTGGGTCTTTTTTCTGGTTAAGAATTGATCTGGACGGTGGGCCGGATTTTTTTGAAACGATCGGGTATACTCAACACTCATATTAAATTGGTGGATCGTTGAGCAGTGTTCGATACTGCTATCTCGCCTTGTATTCGACATTCGATATTTTTTCTTAGTTTTTCAGGTGGTTTGTAAAATTGTAAGGTAAAACAATGACGATTTTAGGTATAGATTTAGGCACGACCAACAGTGCTTGCGGTATTTGGCAAAACAATGAAGTTAAGCTGATTCCGAACAGGTTGGGGGAGATCTTAACACCTTCTGTGGTGGGCATCGATGAAACGGGTGAAATCATCGTTGGAAAAGTTGCGAAAGAACGTCTTATCAACCATAGTTCATCGACAGTGGCTGCATTCAAACGAATCATGGGAAGCAACCATAAAATCAAACTTGGTAATCAGCAATATTCTGCGGTTGAACTTTCTTCACTTATTTTGCGATCACTTAAAGAAGATGCTGAGGTATTGTTAGGAGAAGAAATTACCGAAGCCGTCATCAGTGTGCCGGCTTATTTTAATAATAATCAACGTCAAGCCACCAAGCTGGCTGGTGAAATGGCAGGCTTAAAAGTAGAGCGTTTGATTAATGAGCCAACAGCCGCTGCCATTGCTTATGGCCTGCATGATAAACAAGAAGCGATCTTCCTGATTCTTGATATGGGAGGGGGTACCTTTGATGTGTCTATCCTAGAGTTTTTTGACGGAGTGATGGAAGTGCATGCCAGTGCTGGTGACACCTTTCTCGGTGGCGAAGATTTTGTCGAAGCGATGGTGAATAGTTTGTTGAAGGAATGTGACATCGCTAAATCATCACTTTCCCCCCGCCAATTGCAAAGCCTTTATATGCAAATGGAAACGGCTAAACGCCGAGTTAGCCATGTTAATGAACAGGTTCTTAGCTTGGAGCTCGGTGATAAAAAGGTGGATTGGCAAGTGACCCCCGATTGGTTTAGCAAAGTTTCAACACCGTTACTGTTAAGAGCTAAACGCCCTATTGAGCAAGCCATGCGTGATGCGAATAAACCGGCAAGTGAAATCGATGATATTGTATTAGTCGGAGGTTCAACTCGGTTAGGTATTTTTCGTTCAACGGTGGGTAGAATGTTTGGGCGTTTGCCATCCTGTCATTTGGACCCTGATACGGTGGTTGCCATGGGAGCAGCGATTCAGGCGGGTTTAAAGTCACGGGATAAAGCCCTTGATGACTTGGTGTTAACCGATGTTTCTCCTTATACCCTAGGTACCGGTATTGTTAATAATGATACGCCTGAGCAAGGCAATTATTTTATGCCAATTATTGAAAGAAACTCCGTGGTACCCATCAGTATCGTGCGTCGTGTCTATACAGCGCGTGAAAATCAAACAAAAGTCAATATCGATGTTTATCAAGGCGAAAACCGGTTTGTTGAGAAAAACGTTTTTCTTGGTGAATTAAACGTTAACGTTCCTAAAAAACCGGCTGGTGAGGAAGCGATCGATATTCGATATAGTTACGATATGAATGGCATTTTGGAAGTGGATGTCACGGTTGTTTCGACCGAACGATCAGTTAACAAAGTTATTGAACACACCCCGGGTGCATTAGATGAAAAGGATTTAAAAAAATCTCGCGAACGTTTAGCTAAGTTAAAGTTTCATCCTCGTGAAAATGAAGAAAACCGTGTCTTAATCGCTCGGGGAGAGCGACTTTACGAATCGAATCTTGGAGAACAACGAGATTTTATTGCCCAAATTCTCAACAATTTTGAACGTATTCTTGAAAAACAAAATCCACATGAAATCAAAAAATCTCAAATAAAGCTCAAAGAGATCTTAGATGGGTTGGACAATGAGGAATGGTTTTAATGTATCCTTGGAATATCTTAGCGATATCGCCTTCCCATGACAAAAAGGATATTAAGCGCGCTTATGCAAAAAAGCTCAAGACCACACGTCCCGATGAAGATTCTTATGCTTTCCAAGAGCTGCATCGCGCTTATAAAGATGCATTACATCTTGCGAACAATCCTCATTGCTTTCACAATAATTCCTCAGACGACTTAGCGCAGATTTTAATTGCTGAAGCGGAAGCAACCTCAAATGAGCCCAATGGCAATAAAGATCCAACTCAAGCTGAATCGGCTTTATCAATATTGAAAGTTGAGGAAGTTGCTAGTCCAGACACACCGAACCATGTTGAAGAACAGAGCTCAAATCATCTTCAAGCGCCCTTACAAAATATTGTTACGATTGACGATAACCCGATTGCTCAGATTGAAGATAACGGATCTTCTGATGCCGATGAATTTGAACAAAAACAGGAAGCGGTAAAACAATTCATTGCCAAAACACAGTCTATTATACAAAGCAACCAAACGCTTAATAATCAAGATACATGGCAATTTTTATTAGATTCACCGTTTATTTTAGAGGGTGGATTTAATTGGCAAGTAGGTTTAGCGATATTTAAATGTATTGCAGAACACAATGTACATTCATCTAAAGCTAATTTAGACAATATACAACAATTTGAGCTGAATACTTTAATTTTTTTTGATTCGGTCTTTTCTTGGCATCATAACCAAGAATATTTATATGAAACGTTTGATGATGAGTTATGTGACACAATTCTGATATCCATTGCCAATTATCAACATACTGATAATCCTATTTCTGGACTAAAAGGCGGCACTGTTGTAAAAAAAGAAAAGTTTAAAACCAAAAAAAATACCGGTTTACCTAAAGAATACTATTTTGGTAATTTGCTTATCCGGTCCTTAGCATTAATCATAGACTTTATAGTCATCGCTTTTCCCATTTATTTATTGATGAGTTCCCCGTTAATTCGAGAGTTATTCGAGGTAACAGAAGATGCGACTTTTTTGGCGATTTTGTGCGCTATCCCACTGTATTTTCTTATGGCGCTGTTTTTAGAGTCTTCTCAATGGCAAGCAACACCAGGAAAACGATTATTAGGGTTGCGGGTGATGAACAAGAATTTTGAAAAAATCGGATTTCATCATAATGTTCTGCGAATTATTTGTTTCTTTGTGACGGTTCCTTTTGGGAAAATATTGTGGATCATCAATTGTTTTTTAGGGGGTAACCTTATCCATGATCGACTGAGTCGAAGCTTCGTGATTAATATTAGAAAGACTTGATTGTGATTAGGCATGGGCTAAGCATCGAATAAAAGACAGTTATCGCACATAAGCAACAATAGAAATAAAATGGCTAATGGATCCCGATAAAACAAACAAATGCCAAATCCCGTGGGCATGACGAAGTTTGTTCATATTATCTAATACATAAAATACAACACCTAGCGTATAAGCGATTCCGCCGACCGTGAGCCATACCATGCCAGCCGTGGGGATGGATGATTGAAGGCTTGAGTATTCGAGGGTACATACCCAACCCATCACGAGGTAAATAAGTATTTGTAGGATTTCAATTCGCTTTGGGCTTAATATTTCAATTAAAACACCTATAATAGCAAGACCCCATACGAAGCCAAGCATGGTTAGGCCGTTATTCTCACCAAGAGAAACCAACATATAGGGCGTATAGGTGCCCGCGATCAATAAGTAAATGGAAATGTGATCAAGCTTTTGGAATATTTTTTTGAGTTTAGGAGGATGAAAACTGTGGTACAACGTAGACATGGTGTAAAGGACGATTAGCGTCAATCCAAATATGGTAAAACTCACGATGAGCAATGGGTCTTTTTGCTGGATGCTAACGGCTAGCAAGGCGCCAAACCCGATCAACGCTAAAACAGCGCCCACTAAATGAGTGATGCTATTGAATTTCTCACCGTAATACATTGTCGCTTTAGTTATACCCGAGGCATTTGAGATTTAGGCTTTATTGCTGCCCTATTTTTGCCCTGACGGCGTTACAACTCCTCGCCATAGTCCCAGCTATGACTCGTCGTTGCGCCTTGTCAGGACAAAAATATGCCTCGCACTCAATACCTAAATCTCAAATGCCTCGGGTATATTTTCCTTTTGGGTAAGCATAACGAGGCTGAAAAAAACCTCATATGGGTAAATATTAGTCTTTGAATGACCACGCATCGATTTTATCATTCTAATGAAACTTTGGGTGTTTGTCAGTTTGTTTTTTTCTAATGATGGATAAGCGGAGGGTTGTATTCCAACCCGAGTGGATAGGGTCAAAATGATCGAAAAATGTGCATTAATTCCTATCCATTGCTTAGCAAAGTCGAGGGGATAGGTATGATATCTTATTTGTATGGGAATGAATAAAAGTATGGTAAGCCAGCACCGGGATAAAACAGTAACGCATGAATTACTCCATCCAAGAAACCTTCATCAGGGGCGTTATGATTTAGTTTCTCTCAGTAAAACCAGCCCTGAATTAAAAGATTATGTCAGAACCAACCCGAAAGGGGAAAAGACCATCGACTTTAGTGATGACAAAGCCGTGCTTTGTTTAAATAAAGCATTGCTGGCTCATTATTACCAAGTGGTCAACTGGAACATTCCGCCGGGTTATCTCTGTCCGCCGATCCCTGGGCGAGCCGACTATATTCATTATCTCGCGGATCTTCTCGCGGTGTGTGCTCAAGGTAAAATACCCACCGGCAAGCAAGTTAAGGTATTGGACATCGGCACCGGGGCTAACTGTATTTACCCGATTATAGGTAGCCAAAGTTATGGCTGGCAGTTTATTGCGACAGAGATAGATCCAATTGCTGTTAAATCGGCTGGCTTGATTGTGCAATCCAATGCTTGTTTAAGCCAGCGAATTAAGCTGGCACAACAAAATGATAGACAGGCGATTTTTAAGGGGATTATCCAAGACAAAGACCGCTTTGATCTGACCCTATGTAACCCGCCGTTCCATGCATCAATGGCGGAGGCCCAGGCAAGCAGCCAACGTAAACGTCATAATCTCAGCCAAGGCGAGTCGATTAAAGGTTCGATCAAACGCAATTTTGGTGGCCAAGAAGCAGAGCTTTGCTGTCCGGGTGGAGAAATTAACTTCTTAAAAAAAATGGCCAAAGAAAGTGTCAATTTTTCCAAACAGGTTTGTTGGTTTACCAGCTTGGTTTCTAAGGGTGATAACATTCGCCCATTGAAAAGACAATTGAGTCAACTGGGCGTCAAGCAACTGGAAGTCATAAAAATGAGCCAAGGGCAAAAGGTAAGCCGACTTATTGCTTGGAGTTTTTTGACGCTTGATCAGCAAAAATCCTGGGCTCAGGAACGCTGGAGCTGATGTTTACCAAACTACCTGCGCCATTCCTTGGCGCTATCATGTAGGGTGGATAAGCGCAGTGCATCCACCTGATAGGCCTCAAATTGTTAACCTGTTGGTTTTGATCCAATACTTTAGGACCGCAAAAATAGCAAAAATAATTTTGTTGAAGAAATAGGTTTATTGCTCGGCAATTTGTTTTGCTTTTCATGGCCCGTCATGCTAAAAATTAGGCTCTCAATAAAATAATAATACTTGAGAATATGGTTTGGGTATATACCTCAAATACCTGTCGAATAATTCATCAAAATTGCTTAATGTGGGATCTGGGAAAAAGGGTAGTACTGAATACTGCTAGTTAATTAAGCAATTCCTTCCTGTTTGAAATCAAAAAATTTGGGTGCATGTTGTTTTAGCTATATGGGCTTGTTGAATATTTATTGCTCATTTTTTTTCTGATTGATCAATCTCTGTGGAAAAATTATGGAGAAGTCAAGGTATAGATTCGGCGATTAATATCCGGTTGAGTGTAGCTGACAAATTTTACAAATTCCATTTAGAACTTGAAATGTATTTTTTATCGATTAGGAGAAAAATAAAATGGAAAATATCGAGTTATCAACAATGTTAGTGGCACTTCGACGAGAGTTGGCAGAAGCACAGCAAGAGGCCGAGGACAAAGACATTAAGTTTGTTGTTAATGATGTGGAGTTGGAGTTGCAATTAACGGTGGGTAAAAAGGGTAGCGCTGAAGGTGGTGTTAAATTTTGGGTGGGCAATGTTAACGCCGGTGGTGAATATTCATCACAATCGGTGCAAAAAATTAAACTGAAGTTGACGCCTAAGACAAGAGGCGGTGAACCAATAGAAGCTTCTGCGGAGGAATAAACCTGATGGAGGTGTAATACGTGGATAAAAATATGTTAGTGGAAGTTAAAACCTCTTTTGGCTCAAAGAAAAAAACAGCGACAGGTTATCCCATTGCACCTAACCGTATTATTACAGCGCGTCATGCGCTCTATCGTGAAAATAACGAAGTGTCAGGAGAGGTAAAAGTTAGATGGTATCATAAAAAAGAATTACCAGAATATGATTGGCGTTCGGCAAAGGTTATTGATTGTGGGCTTGACCCAGAATTAGATGTTGCATTGCTCGAATGTGAATTTCCCGACGATGTTAATCATTTTTGTCATTTGGAAGAAAATAATCCCAATAAGGAGCTTGAGTGGGAAGGGGAAGGCTTTGCCACAGCTGGAAAACTAAAAGATGAATGGTTGCCGTCTCCGCTTAGCGGTGTCGTTTATAATGCGGCGGATAATGCGAAGTGGCTTGTACTAACGGAGACTGGGAAGGTATTAAAGGAAGAATATTGGTGTGGGGTTTCTGGTTCTCCGGTATTTATAAAAGGGACGAATACTATCATTGGTATTGTTTTGCAAATTCCACCAAATTATGAAGCACGCAGATTACATGCAACCCCCACTTGGAAATTACTACAATGTGAAGGTTTTCGTAAAGCGATTGATTATGATTTTCGCAATGAGCAAATAGGGCAGTTGCGCAGCGATATTATTGCTATATTGGATGAATCACCCGAGGTTTGTGAGGCACTTTGTGCAGAGCTAAAAACATCAAATAGCAATTGTTATGATTTGGTGGAAACTTTAATACACCTGCCCGTTAATGAATTGCTCAAACACTGTCAGGCAGCAATAAACCATTCGCTAAAAGCTCAGAAAATAACGGTCGCCACAACGATCAAAAAGCTGGTTTATTATCTGTTGCCTGTGGTGTTTGATCAGCGCATCATTCAAGAGGTTTGTTCAAGCTCTGGTTCTGGCATTTGCCGTGTGGAGATCGCAACCGAAACGGTGGCTGAAATTATTATGGCGGGTAGCGATGGGCGATGTACTCAATACGGCCCTTCCGATGCAAGTAATAAAACTTTAAGAGGGATTTGGCAACTCGAAGAGCCTTGCTTGAATAGTGGATTTGATATTGCTGGTCGTATTGCCGATTTTAAAAAGCAAATAATAAATGACTTTGCGAGTATAGATGAGCTGGTAACCGGGCAGAGTTTGACAGAGCAAGAAAAAATAGATCTGGCTGCTGATGAATTGGAGGTTTGTTCGGAAGAGAAAAAGACTCGCTTTTACCTGTATTCTTTGCCAAAGAATGACAGGCAACGAGACGAACAGCAGAAGATGGTTGATGAATTAAGACGCTGTTTTCCCGCTATTGTCTTTATTCAATGCTCTGGTTCGAATGATATTATCAGACATGAGCGTCGCCAGTATCGATCGCTCGTCAACATCCACCAAATGGAACTTGAGGACCCGTCATGAATTTTCTCGATATAAATCCCAATCACATTGTCAAGTTAGATGTTTACAATAAACAATACAAACCTGTGCATGTTTTTGATCAAGACTCGATTGCGGCAATCAATGCTGCGATCGCAGCGCAGCGGCCTTTATTGATCAGAGGGGAGCCAGGGACAGGAAAAAGTCAATTAGCCCGTGCGGTCGCCAAGCAACTCAAATATGCTTTTTTTTCTTTTGTGGTTGATTCTCATTGTGAATCACGGGATTTATTATGGCATTTTGATGCAGTGCAACGTTTGGCCGATGCGCAACTGGGCAAGGCATTAATCGAGGATACAAAGGATACAAAAAAAATTAGAGAAATACTCAATATTGATAATTATCTCTCTCCCGGTCCGTTGTGGTGGGCCTTTGATTGGGACGATGCAACAACGCAAGCCGGTAAGCTGGAGCAAAGCGCGCCGATTCAGTCCGAAGATTGTTCGCATGAAAATGGCTGTGTCTTATTAATCGATGAAATCGACAAAGCGGAAATGGATGTGCCCAATGGATTACTAGAAGCGCTAGGGGAAGGCCGTTTTACCCCCATGGGTAGAAAAAATTCCGTGAGTGTTAAACATCATTTTCCCTTGGTTATTATTACCACAAATGAAGAGCGAGCTTTGCCCAATGCTTTTTTACGGCGTTGTTTGGTGTTGCACTTGGATTTGTTTAATGAAAAAAATGATGTTCTGAAAATTCTAATACAACGGGGTAAGGCTCATTTTCCCGAGTTGGACGAACAACATGTCATAAAAGAAGCCGCACAATTGCTAATAAAAGATCGAGCCGAGGCAAAAGCGAATCAAAAATTTCCCTTGCCAGGTCAGGCGGAATTTCTGGATTTATTACGCGCCGTGGACAATTTGTCCACGGAAGGAAAAGGTGAACCGCAGGAGCTAATACATCAGGTGGCTCGTTATATCATGAACAAACAAATCGGAGCAAAAGTGTGAGGCATAGCCAATGCAGCCGGGCTGATTTATTATATGCTTTGCTCAGTGGCCGAGACGAGGCAGTTGATTTTATGGCGGACAGTCTGGGTTTTTTTTTAAAACCTGACGAACCGCAGGGTGCAGCCAAAGCCGATGTTGATATACCATTATCCCTTTCGATTCCACAAAACTCGTCCTTTTCATTACAGCAACTGCCCGATGTGCCATTCTGGCGAATGGAAGCCTTTGAGTTTTATCCAAGTGATGAAATAGCCACATTCAGCCAATCCGAGGCAGCACAAGTTCAACAAACATGGCAAATAAGCGATGAACCTGCTCGAGCGGCCTTGGCACCATGGAGTTACCTGGTGCCTCGATTACGTCGCGAACTTACTCACACGCTGTTGTCCGCACGTATTGATATGACTAGAATATTGCGTTGCATGAGCCGGGCTGAAGTGATGTCGAAGTTTCCCCGGCAGTCGCGTTGTGGCTGGGGCAGTGAACTTCAGGTGATTGTTGATCGCAGTATATCGATGGTGCCTTACGGCCCCGATCAATTGAGTTTGTGTGCTGAATTCGCTCGCTTATTTCCCCGGCAATCCATTTGTTATACCGAATATCGCCAAGGGGATACTTTGCCCATCATGAGTGGCCAGCGAGGGGAAGCACGCCGATATCGTTTGCCTGCGCCTGGTAGCTTGGTGATTGCCCTGACGGACTTAGGCCTATGGGGCGATAAGTCCGAGCGCCGCCTTTGGCAGCAATTAGGACAACAGTTGCAACAAAACCAGTGTCGCGCCTTGGCCTTAATCCCTACCGATGCCCCTCCGGTTAACACGGTGTTGCAACGATATTGGCGTTGCATTGCATGGGCAAGGCGATCGGGACCACAAGATCAGCAGCAAGCCAAACGAGTAGAGCGACTGTTGGTGTTGGTTTCACCAGCCACCCGCATTGAACCTGGTTTTTTACGTCAGGTGCGTCAATTAATCGGTGCCGATGCCAGTACCGAAGCTGCCGTATGGCTACATCCGGCCTTGATTTCAAGATCCAGTGTCGCCGCCACCATCGATCCGGAGATAGCCAAAGAATTGCGAGTCCGTTTTGAGCTTGAAGATGAAGCTATCCGTAAAAAAGTATTGCAATGTTTACGAAACTGGCGTAGCCATTTATCCAAAGAAATCTGGTATGAAGAAATTGTTGGTCTCATCTCTGAATCCCAATGTTTAATACCCGATAAAAATGAATTAACACAGGCCTATCAGTTTTTTGATAATCTGAGTTGGCAAGTAATGAACGGACAAGCAGTAGCCGGGATTTATAGCTGGTTTCATGGGCTAGAACAACGTTTACCAAAAAGCGTCTGGCAAAATCAACAAATCCAACCTGCGCTGCATCGTTTGTGGTGGGGGACCCATCAGGGTGAAACTGATGTTACACCGCCGGTGGGTTATAATCCAAAAAATATCCCCAGCAAAACCAACAATGCCATCCGTACCTTCCAGCTTTATCAAAAAGCCAATAAATTACAGGTGCTCGAAGCCGAGCCTTCTCAGGGTTTAATCCATGAAGTTAACCATGGCAGTTGGTTAGGCCAAATCCAATCTCGAAATGGAGAGATTGTGGTCGCTCCGGTGCCACAAGATGACTTTTGGGTAAATGGAAAAGCACCGACCTGGGCCAGTGATTGGGGAGAGGATGAGTATGGGTTTTGGGTTGAGTTTAAGCTTGATTATGACGGGGGTGTTGTGACTCAGCGGTTACGTTGGATAGCGCCAGGGCAGTTTATGATGGGTTCGCGGGAAACGGAAATAGATCGTTATGACAATGAAGGACCGCGACATCAGGTGACTATCAGTCAGGGGTATTGGATGTTTGATACGACGGTGACTCAGGCTTTGTGGTTGGCGGTGATGGGGGATAATCCGAGTCGGTTTCAAGGTGATGATAGACCTGTAGAGCAGGTGAGTTGGGATGATTGCCAACAATTTATAAAAAAACTCAATGATTTGAAACCGAGGCTCGATCTTAACCTGCCGATGGAGGCTCAGTGGGAATATGCTTGTCGTGCGGGCATTCAGACTGCGTTTAATTTTGGGGAACAGATTAGCCCGGAGCAAGCGAATTACAATGGCAGCCATTCCTATGCTAGGGGGGGCAGGGGTATTTATCGGCAGGAAACAGTTAATGTAAAAATGTTTCAACCCAATGCCTGGGGACTTTATCAAATGCATGGCAATGTAAGGGAATGGTGTCTGGATGGGAAACAATACTATGGCTTAGATAGTGTAGTAGATCCGCTAGGAACGATGGAGGAGAGCGTTTCTCGTATAGTACGTGGCGGTTCTTGGTCTAATAGTGCACGCAATCTTCGATCTGCTTTTCGCCACGAGAGCTATCCAGGTCATCGTAGCGATCATCTTGGCTTGCGTTGTGCCCGATCTCAGGAGGCAGCGCAGCCGCTCGATCCGTGGCGGCGCCGGAGCGGGACGCGCAGGCCCGCAGCGGATCGTAGCGGCGTAGCGGTGCGAGTGGTATTGAGCCAAGATATTCCCCAAGCCCAACTGGCCTGGCCAAATGACGGCGATTTTGTCATTCGCAGTGATTTGGGTGAATTGTTGTTACGTCAATTACATTGCCCCCCTTGGGCAAACACCATTGGGCGGGATCGGTTTGGCCTGTGGACGGAATTTGAGTTAGAGAGTGAATTCGGCAAAGTCAGACAACGGCTGCGCTGGATACCACCAGGGCGGTTTATGATGGGTTCACCGGAAAGTGAACATGGAGGGTTGGCAAAAGATGATGATGAACGAGAATGGTTTACAATAGAAGGCCCACAACACCTAGTAACCATCAGCCGAGGGTATTGGTTATTTGATACGCCGGTAACTCAGGTTTTATGGCAGGCGGTGATGGGGGAGAATCCGAGTAAATTTAAAAGCACAAGGCGTCCTGTGGAGAACGTGAGTTGGGATGACGCCAATACTTTTATCAATAAACTAAATGACAACATACCGGGTTTGTTATTGAGTTTGCCCACCGAAGCGCAATGGGAATATGCTTGTCGGGCAAATACTAAAACCGCGACCTATAATGGGGAGTTGGAAATATTGGGGCAATGTAACGGTCCGGTGTTGGATGACATTGCCTGGTATAGTGGCAATAGTGGAGTGGGTTTTGATTTGAAGGAGGGTGAAGACAGTAGTGATTGGCCGGAGAAACAATATGATCATGTCAAAGCCGGTACACGAGAAGTGGCTTTAAAACAACCCAATGGCTGGGGATTATATGACATGTTAGGTAATGTTTGGGAGTGGTGTATGGATGGACAACGGACTTATGAGGATACAGCGGAGGTAGACCCTGTGGGTGATTTGAAAGAGGGTGCGTCTCGCGTGGTGCGTGGCGGTGCCTGGGACTTCGATGCGCGTTACCTACGCGCTGCGAGTCGCCTTGCGATCGCTCCAGACGGCCGTAACTTCGACCTTGGCTTGCGTTGCGCCCGAGTTCAGGTGGACCAGGAACAGGGCAGGCAGGGAACGCAGCCCCGCCACGGTCAAGGCTCGGTCGCGGAGCGCCGACCGGACCGTGGCGAGGCGGAGTGACCGGTATGGCTTATCGGTTTTATCTCGTTCTCACGCTCCTGCGTGGGAATGCTTACGGTGCCTGTCGATATTCGGGTATGGATTCCCACGGAGGACCGTGGGAACCAGGTGTAATCCACCATTTTGAAAAACAAATATGATTATGGCAAATCCCAAATTCAATAAAATTCTCGACTTCAATCATCCGTTGGTCAAAGGGTTTGCACCCGAATGGGCCAGTGGTTGGGGGCAGGATGCTTTTGGTGTGTGGGTGGAGATCACCGTGGGGCAGGTCGTGCAACGCCTGCGCTGGATACCACCGGGGCAGTTTATGATGGGTTCGCCGGAGAGTGAAGTTGGACGATGGGATGACGAAGGTCCACAACATCCGGTGACTATCAGTCAAGGTTTTTGGTTATTTGATACGCCGGTGACTCAGGCTTTGTGGCAGGCGGTGATGGGGGATAATCCCAGTGAGTTTAAAAGCCTAAAACGACCAGTGGATACTGTGAGTTGGGATGAGGCGAGTGCATTCATCGATAAGTTGAATGACAGAATACCTGAATTGTTATTGAGTCTGCCCACCGAAGCACAATGGGAGTATGCGTGCCGGGCGAATACCGAGACTTCAACTTACAATGGGCAGTTAGAGATTGTGGGTGAACTCAATGGTCCGATCTTGGATGAGATTGCTTGGTATGGAGGTAACAGTGGAGTGGATTTTGATTTGGATAACGGTAGAGACAGTAGCGGTTGGGCGGAGAAACAATATGATCATGTCAAAGCCGGAACAAGAGAAGTGGCTTTGAAACGACCCAATGACTGGGGATTATATGACATGTTAGGTAATGTGTTGGAATGGTGCCGAGATGGACAACGTAGGTATCAGGATAAAGATGAAGTAGACCCTGTGGGTGATTTGAAAGAAGGTGTCTCTCGTGTGTTGCGCGGTGGTAGCTGGATCGACGACGCACGTGGCTTGCGCACTGCTGGTCGCTATGCGAACGTTCCGGATATCCATGACTACAGCATTGGATTACGTTGCGCCCGAGTTCAAAAAGTCCAAGAAACAGCAGCAATGGAGCCCCGTCGCAGCCAAGACTCGGTCGCGGAGCGCCGACCGGACCGTGGCGAGGCGCAGTGACTTGCTGCAGTTTACAAAAGTACGTTGACAGCTAACCCATAAAGCGCTAAAGTTTACAAAATACCAAATAATAGCTTAATAATGTAAACTTTCAGAAGGGCTAAGTGATGATAGGCGAGCGGATACATCAAGCACGAAAAGCGGCTGGGTTATCTTTGCGGGATTTGGCTGAGCAAGTGGGTGTTACTGCGATGGCGATTTCAAAATACGAACGGAATGAATCAACACCTTCGTCAAAAGTCTTACTTGGCCTATCAAAATCACTGGGCGTACGTGTGGAGTATTTTTTTCGTCAAGTTTCCGTAGCGCTGGAAAACGTCGCGCATCACCAACATGAAAAACTACCAGCAAAAGAACAAGCAAAAGTTTTTGCTGATGTAAAAGAACAATTAGAGCGTTGGATCGAGTTAGAAGAGTTTATTCCTAATCCCTGGTCGATACCCTTTGAACTTCCCAAAGAATTGCCAAAAACAATTAAATCCTACGATGAAATTGAATCAGTCGCGGACTTGATGCGGGAACAATGGAAATTGGGGCTTAATCCCATTGCTGATCTTGTTGACACGCTCGAAGCAAAAGGCATCAATGTATTCATCACCCAATATGATGGCCATAAACATTTCAACGGTTTATCTGCGATAGTTAATGGCAATCCTGTGATTGTGGTTGGAAAACATTGGCCTGGCGATCGTCAGCGCTTTACTTTGGCGCATGAGCTTGGGCATTTGGTGCTTAATGATCGATTACATAAAAACTTAGATGAAGAGTTGGCCTGTCATCGTTTTGCTGGCGCTTTTCTTGTGCCTCAAGCTAAAGTTATCACCAATCTTGGTAATAAACGAAGTTGGTTAGAACCGCAAGAATTAATGATTCTCAAGCACGAATATGGATTAAGTATGGCAGGGTGGTTATATCGCGCTCGCGACCTAGGTATTTTGCCGCAACAACATTTTGGCAAACTTTGGAGCTATTTCAATAAACACGGCTGGAAAGAAATAGAACCTAATCCGCAATACCCAAAGGAACAAACACATATGTTTGAACAACTGGTGTATCATGCCTTGGCCGAAGATCTTATTGGCGAAGCTAAGGCTGCCGAGTTGTTAGGAATGTCTGTTACTGCGTTGCATGCTTACCGGAATATGGAGTGCCCGGAGCGTGTTATTAATCAGTGATGCAAATATTTTTATTGATATGGAAGAGGGTGGATTAATAGATAAACTGTTCCAGTTACAGGAACAATTTGCTGTGCCTGATATTTTGTTTATGGAAGAGTTGCTTGAATACCACGCTGATCTTCCCGCGAAAGGGTTGTTGATTAAGGAATTAAAGGATACAACAATTATCAATGTCTACCACTTGCGGAAAATTTATAAACATCCCAGTCAAAATGATTTGTTTGCCTTAGCGTTAGCGCTACAGGAAAAATGTCCATTGATAACCGGTGATAAACGCTTAAGAGACGTTGCAAAAGCCGAAAATGTGGAATTAAAAGGCACACTTTGGATAGTCCAGCGAATGTTTGAAGACAAATTGATTACCAAAAATCAAGCAAAAGATGCCTATAACAATATGCGCGAGGCTAATCGACGCTTACCTTGGGATCAAGTTGATGCACAACTAAAGCGTTTTAGAAAGTAACGCGTTATTTATGACTCAATGGGTTGATTTTCGTAACTTCCATCTTGGCTTGCGTTGCGCCCGAGTTCAAGTGGATCAGGAAGTTCATGGGCTAGCAGCAACGCAGCCCCGCCCGGACCGTGGCCCAGTGACTTATTACGGTTTACAAAAATACGGGAGGTCTGATGCTTGAGTTCGTAAGCTATTTTAATCGAGTGTTTGTTCTCATCATGTTATTACCGGGTTCTTTGGTTATGGCGCAGCAAGCCGATGTGTCATCATCGTCCAAGACGGTAGATGAAGTCATCCCCATCACTATGGCTAATTTACGTGGTCAGCGTGCTCTGTATCAGGAAGGTTGGTTTATTGTTAGCTCGACTGACGGGGCATTTCGTTATGCGCGGCAAAAATCTATTACCTCCAGCGGTCAGGCGTTGACGAAGATGCTAACCAATCTTCAGCAACATTCTCATGAATTGGGTCGCCATGTGGTCACGGGAGTGGGGAAGGGCGTGGAAACAGGTCGGGAGTTGTTAGGTTCTGGCACGGAGCGTAGTGAGGCGATTGTTGGCGGTACGCATCGATTGGCGCGGTGGCAGTTGGCGACGGGGCAAGCAGGTTTGGTGCGGGCTTGGGATAAGTTTGTGCTGGGTAATATTTCCCTGGTGCAGCGTACCGAAGATGATCGGGCTGCACTCAACGCGATTCCCGGTGATTATTTTTCTTCAATGAAGCAAGATCTTTCTGACTTGCTTGTGTTAACCGATGAAGTGGCCAGTGCGGTGACACCGGAGATCGAAGTGAATTGGCCGGCTTCGCTGCAGCGAGCACAAGATGTTTTTGTAGAGCAATATGAAGCGTCGGGCGAGGCTTCCAATGCTATTTTTGGATTGTTTGATATTGTGTCTGGTTACATTAAAGCCTTGTACCACGCTGTGTTCAAACCTGGTGGTAAAGCGGTGGCTAAAGGGGTGACGGTGACGGCGAGTGTCGCTGGTAAGCTGGTATTTTTGCCGACGGCGAGTTTGTTTATTGTCAGTGGGCGTACCGTGCAGTCGGCTGGGCTAACGTTGTATTACACCACTAAGGCCGGCATTAAGCTGGTTTCACCCACGGTTGAAAGCGGCTTGCTGGCGGGCGTGTCTTTGTTATCGGTGGGGACGGTGCCGCTGACCTATGTTGGTGGTACCACGGCGGGTTTGGTAAATCAGGTAGCGATGACGACGGCGGCACCCGTCGTGGGTGCCGCTCAGGCAGGTGCTTCGGTGGTGGGGGAGTCGGCCAAATACGCGGGGCTGGTGACTTATGATTTGCTCAAAGGGGCGAGCACGGTGGTCTTTAATCAGACGGCCAGCGGTGTCGCCCTGGGTTATAATGCACTGACGGCTTTGCCTGCTCAGGCGTTATTGGGCTCTGCCAATGCGGCATTTTTTCTGGTCTATGATGGGCCGCGCTTGTTGGTGGCCAAGGTCAGTGGTGAATTGGAATCCGCCAGTGATGATGGAGATTATGCGGTGGCGGATTTGCCAGTCGGTAGCGTGGTGGATTTAAAAAAGTTGCAGGATGTTCCGGGTGTGCAACTGGAAACCGTGTCTGAAGATCCGCAAGTGATTGAAAAGGTTTTGCAGCAGATGCCCAAGGATTTACGCCAATGAAAATGCTTGCCATGCACGCCTCAATTGCTAGTGGTTTGATGTTATTCACGCTGTTGTTGGGTTGTGCCAGTCATAACCCGCCTGCTGACGATCCGCTAAAAAATACTAAACGATTAGTTAGCAAGGGACACAGCGATTTATATTTCAATGGCGCCTTTCACGTGCCGCATACCAACATGGCGTTGATTCCAGCGGGGCCTTCGGCCATGGAGTTGGGTATGGAGTTGATAGGCTTGCGGGCCAGGCAGTCGTTTGTGTCTTCATTGAAAAACGCCAGAGATTCTATTTATATCGTGGCCAATGGCACCAAGAAGAGTTACCAGCTGGCGGAAAATATCCATCAAGATACCGATGAGGTCGCGCAGTATATCATGGATTATTCGCGTCCGAACAGTAAACTGCTAATCTACAAAGCTTATCCGCGTACTAAGCATATTATTGGTGCGTCCTGGAATTTGGCTGGCGAAACGGCGAAAAATGTGGCTGAGTTTGGGGATGATCTGGCCAGTCGCAGTGTGCAGACGGGCCAGCGTATTAGTGAAACTACCGAGGTGCTGAGTGCGGGTGCGATCGGCGGCTCCTGGAAATTAGCTAAAGGCATTTCGGCTAACACTAGCGAAAGATCGTCGCAGAGGGCGAGTTATGCCAGGGATGAATTTGTTCAGGGTTATGCGGCCTTGCCGGGCAACTTGTCCACGCGCCTGACAGCGGTGACCGATGCGGTATCGTTGACCGGTTTTGCCAGCGCTTTTGACAAGTCTTTGCAGTATCGCGAAAGTCGTTCTCAATTTTATACCGACATTATTATGGATGCCAGTGATAACTATGCGGGCGATATCAAAGAGTCGTTTCAAAAGGCGGCGGCAGCCTTTGAGGAGGTGGATGATACCGGCATTAGCTTGGCCACACTCAAGGCGGTTCGTTGGGTATTGCAGGGGGTGTTTTGGGATAGTTTGCTGAAACCCGTGGGTGCGGCGGCGATGGGGACGGTGGGTTATCTAACGGTGAATACGGTGACTTTCCCGGTGATGTTAGTGGCGCGCAGTACGGTGCCTATTGCTGAAATTGCGGTGAAAGTGACTTGGAACACGGCGGGTGCGTTTTATGATGTGGTGGCACCGACGGCCATTGCGGCAACCGCCTCATTGTTTAGCGTGACTGAATTGGCGGTGGGTCAAAGCGCTGCTGCGGCGACGGTGGTGACTGGAACCACCTTGGGTGGTGCGAGTTATGTGGTGGGAAAAGGCTCGGCCGCCGTGGTGAGTGCGAGCGGTTATGCGGCAGGCAAAACGGTGAAATATGTCGGTGTGCCGCTCAGCGCGGCGGGTATTGCTGTCACGGGAACAGCGACCGGCGTGGTGGTGGGGGGTGCTAGCGCGACGGCTGGAGGAAGTTTGTTGGTCGCGGGTGAAACTGGCGCTGTTGGTACTCAGGTGATTGGTAATGTGGTGGCTGGTACCACCTTGGTGGCGGGGACTGGGGTATCGGTCATGGGCGCGACGGGTATCGGGGTGTATGAGTTGGCTAAGGCGGTGGCCGTTCCCACCGGTTACAGCCTGGGGGGCGGCATTGTGTTGGGTTATGGCAGTACTTCTCAACTGGCCGCACATTCCATTTTGGCGGTGGCTGATGCTTCTTATTTGGTGTTATCTCTGGAAGGTCCGCGTTGGGTATTGTTGGCGGTCAAGGGTGACTTGGTGAGTGATGATGATTTGCTGCCAGGAACAGTGCTCGACCTGGAGAAAATGCAGCAGGCCGGAGAAGCATTTTATTATCTGCCTGTCTCGGATGAAGAGATGAAAAAAGTTGTAGAGTCCGTTCCAGAGGATTTGCCTCGTCTGTTGCAGGAATAATGGTATTTCTTTAAACTGGGAGTTAGATGACTCGTTCCCATGCTCCTGCGTGGGAATGCATACGGTGCTTGTCGGTATTCCGGTATGGATTCCCACGGAGGACCGTGGGAACCAGGTAAATCCCTAATAATATTTAGGGTATGCAACATGAAAAATTCTCTCCCTCGCCATTAAGCGGGTTAACACCAGCTACTGTTGCTTAATCGGTAAGCATTATGATGTATTGTGCAATATCCTGCTCGTAAAATCTTGCGAACCATCCCGATATTTCTATTTTAGTCAATAAGTTAACTCTAGTTGCTGATAGTTTGCCCTCTCTGCTTATGTTGTTAAATTCTCCACTTCTGTCATTTAAAACGGGAATATTATCCCTTTTTTGTGTTGACAGTTATTAAAAACGGGAATATTATCCCGAATATGGATAACACTAAACAACTCGTTGCCAAAGCCATTTTCAAAATCCTACAGCCAATTGTGCGGATTTTATTGCGCTATGAGATATCACATAGTGAATTTAATGAACTCGCTAAGCGTTCATATATTGATGTGGCGAATAAATATTTTTCCATTCCTAAGCGCAAGAAAACTTATTCCAGAGTTGCCGTATTAACCGGTTTGAGTCGTAAAGAAGTGGTGCGTCTGTCACAAATTGAAGAGGATGAATTACCGGCGACTAAGGGGCCATTGAATCGGGCAACGCGGGTGATTAGTGGTTGGTTGCGTGATCCAGATTTTTTAGATGCCGATGATAAACCGCTGGATTTGCCGTTACGGGATGCGGCGGTAAGTTTTGATGAATTGGTACTGCGTTATAGTGGTGATATTTCTGCACGCGCCATTTTGGATGAGTTACGCCGGGTGGGTGCCGTGACTCAATTGGATAATCAATTGGTGCGGCTTAATCAATACGGTTATGTGCCCCAGGACAGTGAATTAGAAAAGGTTGACGTGAGTGCCATGTGTGTGACAGATCTATTAAATACGGTGGTGTGCAATATACAATCAGAAAATTATCAGACCAAGTTTCAGCGGCAAGTGACTTATCATAATATGCCGGAAAGTGTCATTAAAGAATTTCAGCAGTACAGCCACGAAAAGTCGTTAGCGTTATTGATCGATTTTGATCACTGGTTGGCTGACAAGAAAACAACGGTCAAGCCAAAAGAGGGGGAAACGGTGGGTCGTGTGGGTGTGGGCATTTATTTTTTTCAAAACAATAAAGACGGGGAATAAATCATGGCATATCACCATGTAAGTCGATTAGTAATAATAATGATCATTGGTTTTTTGGTGTTAGCGGGTTGCTCGTCCAGTGATAATGATGGGATTGCGGGCACCGGAATGCAAGGCACGGTGGCGGTAGGTAAGGCGGTTGCGAATGCGGACATTAGTATTAAGGGGAAAGCCGGTAAAAAAGTATCTTCGACGACCGATGTGGATGGTAAATATAATATCGACGTGGCGGAGTTGACGGCACCTTATATTATTCAGGTCAAGGTTTCTGAAACAAAAATATTATACGGTGTGGCGTTGAGTGTGGGGACGGCGAATGTGCACCCATTAACCGACATTGTGATTCGTAATTGGTTTGTTGCACGCAATCGATTGATTGATAATGAGTTCGCTCATGATAATGGATTTGATGTATCCCCGACCACTACCGAAATTGATGTTATCAGTAATGCGCTTACAGGGTTGATGAGTATTGCCTATCAGGAATTTAATGTTGCAGATAATTTTGATTTTATTCAAACGGCATTCGATGTCGATCAAACGGGATTTGACGGCTTGTTAGATCATGTGATTGTCATTGTGAAAACTAACACGTTAGAGATACGGTTGATTGATCAAACCACCAACATTGAAGGTCACATCGTCGCGGCATTTGATCTCAATAATGAATTAACCACCCAAGATAGCACAGCGCCGACGGCCCCTGAAGGTTTGGTGGCCATTGCGGCGAAGCAAACCAGCAATGTGGTGGTGTGGAATTCTGCTCAAGATAATCTAGGTGTTGCCGGTTATCACGTGTATCGTGATGGAATTAAAGTTGGCACCGTGTCCGCGCCGGTATTTACCGATAGTGGATTAACCGCGAGTACACAATATTGTTATAAAGTGGAAGCGTTTGATGGTGCGGGCAATCTATCGAACCAAACCGCTGAAAATTGTGTGACAACATTAGCACAAGCCGATACCCAAGCACCCGATGCACCGAGTAATTTAGCGATAAGCACAATCACTGAGCATGTCATTGCATTAACTTGGACGCCATCAGCATCGGCAGATATTATCGGTTATCATATCAACCGCCGAACGACGGAATTCAATAGCACGCGTATTGCCAGTGTAGTGGCTAATGCGTATAGCGATTTTGAGCGAGTTAGCGGTACGCAATACTGTTATAGCGTGTCGGCTTTCGATGCTGCGGGTAATGTATCTGCGCTATCCAATGAAGTTTGTGAAACTACCGTGGGGGAGACGGTGCCGGATACCACCGCACCGGTTACCACGGCCTCACCCAATGGCGGGTCATTTGTCTCTGCCCGATCGGTGAGTTTGGCTTGTAGCGATGACAGTGGAATCGCTTGTGCTGCGATTTATTATACACTGGATGGCTCGGAGCCAAACACGACATCGGCCCAATATAATGAATCAATTAATATCGATGCCACCACAACCCTTAAGTTCTTTGGCGTAGATGCTGCCGGTAATCAAGAATCGCCGATTAATTCAGTGACGTTTACCATAGGGGAAGTGGCTTGTACCGATGAGTTACCAAGAACGATTGATAAAGACACTACCATTTCAGCGGCATGTACCTTGGTCCCTAATCGAGTGTCGGTTGTTGGCGCATTACTAACGATTGAAGCTGGTGCAACGCTGGTGTTTCAATCCAATGCGGGGATAGACGTGAGAGCAGATGGCGCATTGCGTGCTGTTGGAACGGAAGCTCAGCCTATTTTATTGACTGGCCAGCAAAAAACACCAGGCTACTGGGAAGGTCTCCAGTTTACTTTCAGTAATGATGTGCGTAATGAGTTAGCTTATGTGACGATTGAATACGGTGGCCATAATACCGGTAATGGGCAGGCCAATGTTATAATGTATGGCGGTAGTGGCAATCCGCAACGACTAAAAATCAGTAACTCGATCTTGCGGGCGAGCAGCAATTTTGGATTTCAGTTTAATACAGGATCAATTGTCCAGTTTAGCAATAATGTGATGATAGGCAATGAAGCGGGTCCGGGTGAATTGCCTGCAAATATTGTTGGTAAATTGGATGCAGCAAGCCAATATAGTGGCAATGTTAACGATCTATTATTGGTGGCTGATTCTTCTATTGACGATGACCAAACTTGGGCTGCGATTGATGTTGATTATTCCGTGGGTTCGCATACGATTAATGCGAACTTGGTGATTGCGGCGGGTGCCCGATTGCGATTTCGAGCTGATGGGGATTTTAACGTGCGATCTGAGGGTTCTCTAAAAGCGGTCGGAACGGCAGAGAAACGCATTGTTTTTACTGGTGATCAGCCGACGCCCGGGTATTGGGATGGTATTCAATTCACTTTTTCAAACAGCATCAATAATGAACTTGACTATGTGACGGTTGAATACGGTGGCGCGGGTATCAACGGTAAAGCCAATGTGATGATGTATGGCGGAGGTAGCAATGATCAGCGATTGAAATTGACTAACTCCATTTTGCGTTATAGTGCGAATTATGGATTTCAATTTGATACGGGTTCAGTGTTAGATGCCTTTGCTAACAACACCTTCGAAAATAACGAGACAGGTGCCGGACGATTACCTGGCAATGTGGTACGTTATCTTGATAGCGATAGCTCATATTCGGGTAATGTGAAGGATATTGTTTATGTGGAGTCAGATACGATTGAAAATGATCAAACTTGGCCAGCGATTGATGCTGAATATTTGACGGAAAACCAGTCGGTCGAGGCCGCTTGGACGATTGCGGCTGGGGCGACGTTAGTGTTTCGCTCAGATGATGGAATTAATGTACGTAGTGATGGCTCATTAACGGCGATTGGCGATGCCGATAATATGATTACTTTCACTGCTGAGCAACAATCACCGGGTTATTGGATGGGTATTGAGTTTACTTTTTCTAATAATATTAACAATAGACTAGAGCATGTGATTGTGGATTATGCCGGTGGACTTGGGGGCAATGGCAATGGTGCGGTTCGTCTATATGGAAGTAATAGCAATGCCTCGCGTGCCGCTATCACCAATAGTACCGTGCGTTTTAGTCAGCAATACGGTGTTTGGTTGGCAGGTGACTCAATTATCGATGATACTGAAGTGACAACAACGAATACCTTCGCGGATAATGCCAATGGTGATTTTTTCCGAGCACCGTGAATGAACACGGCTAAAAAGTAAGGTGATGACCGACGCAACGTATATTGCTATACGTTGCGTTTTTTATTGCGTCTTAGAAGCCGTTTTAAAGCAGCTTCTTAATCCCAGCCTTCTACCCCAGTCATATCCGGCAGCTGATGGGCGATACCTTTGTGACAATCAATACAGGTTTTTTCACCTTTTGCCAAGGCGGTAGAATGTTGATTGGCAGCACGTTGGCTTTGCCGGGTAAAGTCCATGTATTCAAAATTATGGCAGTTACGGCACTCCAGGGAGTCATTGGCTTTAAACCGTGCCCATTCGTGTTCGGCCAGTTCACGACGTTTCGCTTCAAATTTTTCACGGGTATTGATGACACCAAATACCTTGCCCCAAATCTCTTTGGAAGCTTGCATTTTACGTGCAATTTTATCTGTCCAGTCATGGGGCACATGGCAATCTGAACACTTGGCTCTGACGCCGGATCGATTATTAAAATGAATGGTGTGCTGGAGTTCTTGATACACATTATCACGCATTTCATGACAACTGGTACAAAATGCTTCAGTATTGGTATATTCCAGTGCGGTGTTAAATCCTCCCCAAAATATAATGCCCATGATAAAGCCCCCCATGGTTAAAAATCCTAGGCTGTAATGGACACTGGGACGGTGAATCACCTGCCAATAAAATCGTATTTTCTCTTTCACCGTATCTTCCTTTATTTATTGAGTCGGTTCGACAGCTAACAATTCATCAATATCTTTAAAATCATTTCCTACTAGGGGATTGGCTTCCGTTTGCATGACATGGCATTGCTTACAGAAATATCGCCGAGGGGACACTGTCGCCAGAAAATTACCATCACGATCCATATAGTGGGTGACACTGATCATGGGTGCTTGGCTGCCTTCCGTTTGTTTTCGGCTATGGCATGACAGGCATTTGTTGGTGCGTAAATCCGTCTGATAGTTATCAATTTTATGGGGAATGGTGGGTGGCTGCATTGGATAATTGCGTTTTCGTTTGATATCTTTATTGAGCACTTTTGGCATCATCGGTGGCGTACTCTCTGCGTTTAGCGGTGTTTCTCCTCGTAATGTTGTTAGATTATCGCTGGCATAACCGGAAGCAATGGAAAAATTTAATATAATTATACTGATAATTAATTGTTTGATCATGGCATTGACTCCCGTTAAACCTTAATAACTTTAACTGCGCATTTTTTAAAATCGGTTTGCTTTGAAATGGGATCGGTGGCATCCAATGTGACTTTGTTGATCAACTGACTTTCATCAAACCAAGGCACAAAAACTAAGCCTTGGGGTGGTTTGTTCCTGCCGCGTGTTTCGACACGGGTTTTTATTTCGCCACGCCTTGATATGACTCGCACTTCATCACCTCGTCGCAAGGCTCGATCACGCGCATCTTGTGGATGCATGAAGATCACCGCGTCAGGAAAGGCTCGATGTAATTCGGGAACACGTCGGGTCATGGAGCCAGAATGCCAATGTTCTAACACCCGGCCGGTGGAGAGCCATAAATCATACTCGGCATCAGGGGATTCGGCAGCGGGTTCATAAGGCAAGGCAAAGATCACCGCTTTGCCGTCAGGTTTACCGTAAAATTCAAATCCTTTGCCTTTTGTCACATAAGGGTCGCTGCCTTCTTTAAATCGCCACAAGGTTTCCTTGCCATCGACCACCGGCCAACGTAAACCTCGCGAGGCATGATAACTGTCAAAATCCGCAAGATCATGGGCTTTACCCCGACCAAAACTGGCGTACTCTTCAAACAATCCTTTTTGAATATAATAACCAAAATCCTTGGCTTCATGATTATCATAACCGGCAGCCATATCCGATAGCGGATATTTATCCACTTGGCCATTGGCAAATAAAACGTCGTACAAGGTTTTTTCTTTATATTCTGGATGATTATTTAATATCGCCTCAGGCCAAATTTCATCTGTTGTAAAACGTTTCGAAAACTCCACCAATTGCCAAAGATCCGATTTAGACTCACCTGGGGCTTCGACCATTTGTTGCCAAAACTGGGTTCGACGCTCAGCATTGCCATAAGCGCCTTCTTTTTCAACCCACATCGCGGTGGGTAAAATCAGATCGGCGGCTTGCGCGGTCACCGTGGGATAAGCATCGGAGACAACAATAAAGTTTTTTGGATTGCGATAACCTGGCAACGTCTCTTCATTCAGGTTAGGACCCGCTTGCACATTGTTGTTCACCTGTATCCAATAGGCGTTGATTTCACCATCGCGTAGTTGACGACTTTGTAATACCGCATGGGCACCCACCCAATCAGGCAACAAGCCGTGAGGTAATTTCCATTTTTTCTCAGCAATTTCTCGATGTTTTGGATTGTTCACCACCATATCTGCGGGTAATCGATGGGAAAAGGTGCCCACTTCGCGAGCGGTTCCGCAAGCCGAGGGTTGACCGGTTAATGAAAAGGGGCTGTTGCCAGGGGTGGAAATTTTACCAGTGAGCAAATGTATATTATAAATCATGTTATTGACCCATACGCCACGGGTGTGTTGATTAACGCCCATGGTCCACAACGACATGACTTTGGTATCAGGGTCGGCATACAATTCAGCTAATTTTTGTAATTTATCTTTGGAAATACCAGACAGCTCGCTGACATAATCAGCATCATATTGTTTCACAAATTCAGCAAACTCGTTAAACCCAATGGGACTGGAACCACCGGCTTTATTGGCATTTTTAGCTTTCACCTCTAAAGGATGTTCAGGACGAAGTCCATAACCGATATCCGTATTACCCAAACGAAAATTGACATGTTTATTGACAAAATCTTGATTCACCCGATTCGTCTGAATAATGTAATTGGCAATGTAATTTAAAATAGCCAAATCTGTTTGCGGCGTGAATATAATGGGAATATCTGCCAGTTCAAACGATCGATGTTCAAAGGTTGACATCACCGCCACTTTAACATGGGGTGAACTTAAGCGACGATCGGTTAGCCGTGTCCACAATATGGGATGCATTTCTGCCATATTAGAACCCCACAAGACAAAGGCATCGGCATGCTCAAAATCATCATAACAACCCATGGGTTCATCAATGCCAAAAGTGCGCATAAAACCACCGACAGCGGAGGCCATGCAGTGACGGGCATTGGGATCTATATTATTTGATAAAAAACCGGCCTTCATTAATTTAGACGCCGCATATCCTTCCCAAACAGTCCATTGGCCTGAACCAAACATACCAATGCCTCTAGGGCCTTTGTCTTTTAACGCGGCTTTGAACTTCTGTTCCATAATATCAAAGGCTTCTTGCCAGGACACCGGCGTAAAAGCACCATGCTTATCATATTTGCCATTGGTTTTACGTAACAAGGGCGTTGTCAGTCGATCTTTGCCATACATGATTTTTGACAGAAAATAACCTTTGACACAGTTTAAACCCTTATTCACGGGCGAATTAATATCACCATGGGTTGCCACAATACGTCCATCCTTAGTGGCCACATTAACACTGCATCCCGTGCCACAAAATCGACACGGTGCTTTGGCCCATTTTAATTTTGTCCTTGATATATCCGTTACCAGATTTGTCGCCGAAACCGGATGGCTGATACCCGCTGCGGCAACGGCCGCCGCAATCGCATTCTGTTTTATAAAATCTCGACGTGTTAATGTCATTGGTTAATTTCTCCTAGAAAAAGGATAAACAATTAAAAAAATTGTTGTGCTAGAGATCACTCTGAGATGGATACACCATTGCTGAGAAAGATGGCTATATAGGGATAGATTCTTGATCGTCAGTATCAATTTCGTGATAAACCATCGTCACATTGAGTACGCCAGGTATTGCGTCAATACGACTAATCATTGATAAAATTCCGGCTTCGGTGGTTGTTTCAAGCAAGACGACAAATTTGCCGACGGGATCAGGCGCATGGACTTGTACATCTTTTAGCAGTTTTACATCGCTGACGACTCGATTAAAAAGATCTGGTAAACAGTATACAACAAGACTAGAAATATGGACTTGTTCTGAATCAACAAACATTATCAAGCGACCTTCTATTGTTGTTTTGATTGCACGTTAATCGCAGATACCGGGCAGACAGAGACACATGCCCCACATCCGGTGCATTGTTGCTCGTTTAATCGGGGTTGTGCGACGGCACCGAGTTGGTAAGCAAATTTGATGGCATGAAAATCACAACTATCCTGACAGCTCTGACAGGAGACCCCATGATAAGTTAAACAATGTTGATTAATTGATGCCATATAATCCCAAGGTATTGAGTTCGCATCAACAGTGAATAATAACTCGGGACAGGCTTGGGCACATTTTTCACAAAAAACGCAGCCACCTTTTTTAAAGTCAATTTCTGGAAAACCGCCATCACCTTTGATAATGATATGTTCCGGGCAAGCTTCCTGGCATTCGGCGCAGCGTGTGCAACGGCTATGAAACGATGCAATGGATGTTAACCAAGGCAAATGCAATGCGGTTCTTTGGGGGGAGAGCTTTCCACGTAACAAATGACGACGTTGTAAATCCATTTTTATTATCTTATATGCCTGGCGGTCCTATGATGAGCTGAGATATCCATATCAAAAAACCAAGGCCACCTACGATGACGATTGATAATACGGGTGCTAAAAATACAGCTAAAATAAGAAACGAAGTCCATTCATCCTTTTTGCTAATTTCTCTTTCTAGCATGAGATCATCCTTACTTTGAAATTGGCAGACATGATTTGAAAATAGTGATGTGAAGAAATAGGTGATTTCATTCCGTAGCGGTTTCGATATTTTATGAGTGGGGTGGATGCGCTACGTTTATCCACCCTACATGATTCTGGTTCACTGTATACCGCCAAGTAATTTCCCTTATATAAACCCTGTTTTTTTTATCCATTTTTGGCTTGTATTGCACCCATGTGACACATGCTTAATATTACTTCTTAGAGAAGGTATCTTGTATTTAATTTTATATCAATTGACAGAATGTTGCTATCGTTATTTTATATAAGAAGGGAGGCAGTGTGCTGGATTAGAAAAAATGTCGCTGCATCATTGGCGAGGAACGGCACGTCTCGGAACGACATCAATGATGACATGAAAATGATGCCGCACCGTGTTTCTGGTTTTTCACGATTAATCTCCGTAGTTATACTGATACTTGTTACCAACTAGGCTGCAATGAAGTGATTTTAGTCACGGTGAAAATGCAATTATTATGATACGGGTCAATTCACCCCTTATATTCACCCTATGGAGTGATAAACTAGGGTGACTAATCCGTTATTATATACTCGTAGCGTCTGAGATTTAGGCTTTATTGCTGGCCTATTTTTGCCCTGACGGCGTTGTCACTCCTCGCCGTAGCTCAGCTATGACTCGTCGTTCCGCCTGGTCAGGACAAAAATATGCACCGCACTCAACACCTAAATATCAAACGCCACGAGTATATGAATCATGGACATTCACTGCAATCCAGTAAGTCGAGGGTAGATGATGATTAGGATAAAATTGTTGACTATTTTACTATTGTTATTCATGTCAGAGGTGGTGAGCGCTAATTCTTTAACGCTAGAACAATTTTTAACTCAAATTGTAAACAATCATCCATTTTTCAAAAAAGAAACCATCAAACCTGACATCCTAAAAACACAGCAGCAAGCTTTGTTAGGAGATGAAGACTGGTATGTTAATGCGACGACCCGCCTAGCGCATGAAGAATCGGGGATAAACGACGCATTTACTGCAGAGAAAACAAATAATGCTAATTTAGATGTATCTCTTAACCGGGCCTATTGGCTCACGGGTGGACAAGTCTCGCTGGCTTATTCTTTAGCGCGAAGTTCTCAGGACTTTAGTCAGGGAAAGATAAAGTCTTACCAAAACAATGTGTCATTGCAATATGTTCATCCACTGTTAAAGAATGTGAATGGTATTCTTAGCCAGCTCAATTATCAATTGCAAAACTACAGCATCCAAAATAGTGAGCTAAACATGCTTGAGGCTAAAGAAAATTTTCTCGCTGATCTAAGTGATAAATATTTAGATTGGGTATTGCAAACCGAGTTACGACGCATCAATGAGGAGCGATTGGCTATTTCTCAAACAGAACTGACACGTAGTCAAAAAAAGCGAGCCAATAATCTGGTTCCTAAGGTGGATGTCATTCGCGCAAAAACCGCCTATATACAATCCAAGCAAAGTTTGCATCAAACCCAGACCACGTTATCAAGCATTTTAGCTGAATTAGCGGTGATAACCCAGGATAACAAATTTGCTAGTTTGACACCGAGTTACGCTCTTTATAAAACAAACCCATTGCCCGATGAAAATCAAGTGCAGACCCATATAGAAAATCAATCTCGTCTGCTTAATATTTATCAAATTCGCTTAGATCAAATTAGACATAATCTGCGGGGTTTAAGCAATGCTAAAAAACCTGATCTCAATTTTATCGTAGGTGCAGGTTTATTAGGTAACGATGACAAACTTGGTGGTTCAACCTCTATTGATAAACCTCAATATTCAGTGGCTTTGAGTTTCAATTATCCTTTAGCCAATCGATCTGCCAAAGCCAATATTGATCAAGCCCATTTACAAAAAATGCAAATCGAAGAAGAAAAAAATGACCTCACACTACAGCTTCAATCTTCGGCTGCGGCGATTGTGGAACAGCTCGCGCAACTTGAAATTTCATTAACCCTCCATCAAGAACAAATTGAAAGTTATAAAACTAAAACCAGTGAGGAGTTAAAGCGTTATAACCAAGGGCGTTCTGAATTAACTTTTGTGTTGCAGAGTCAGGACCAGGAGCAGCAAGCTAAGATCGCCTATGCCATTACAGCGACCACTTACCATAAAGTCTATTTGCGTTATCGAGCTTTGATGGACGAGCTTTTAAAATCTATTGATGAGGGAGGGGCATAAAATGAAAGGATTTTTTCGTTTCTTTGCTAGCAATACTAAGTTTGCCACCCTGCTAACGTTAACGTTTTTAGTTTTAGGTGCGATTTCATTACAGGATATTCAACGCGATACTTTTCCGGAAGTTGATTTTGGCTCGATGGTGATCACCACCCGTTATGCGGGTGCGTCCCCTGAAGATGTGGAACTAAAAGTCACTAATGAAATAGAAAAAGAGCTAAAACCAGTGAACGGTATTAAACAGTACACTTCTTGGTCGATGGAAAACTTTTCTATCATTAATGTTGTCATTGATCCCAACGAAGATGAGCAAGACGATGTTAAGGATGAGATTCGCGAGGCGGTGGCGAGAGTCACCGACTTACCTGACGAAGTGACCGAATCACCGTTAATTATCGAAATGAACAGTTCATCTGTTTTTCCAATCATTGAAGTGGGGATATCCGGGAATATACCTTATCGGCAGCTAAGAGATATCGCTACTCAGCTAGAAAAAAAGATGGAAAACGTGCCTGGCATCTCCAAGTTAAATCGTTATGGTTATCGCGAACGTGAAGTCGGTATCGAAGTAAAACCCAAAAAAATGCAACAATATAATATTTCCATGAGTGAAATTATTAATGCGATTCGCGCTAGAAATATTCGCGCCAGTGGTGGTTCTTTTGAATCTTATACGAGTGAAAAAAATATTGTGACACTAGCCCAATTTCGTGATCCCAAGGAAGTCGGTGATGTCATTGTGCGCACCACGTTTGATGGACCCGTTGTTAAAGTGAGTGATTTAGCCCTCATTAAAGATGATTTTGAAGACGAACGTGTGCAATCGCGTATGAATGGTAAAAACGCCATATCCTTCATTGCCTTCAAATCGACCAGTGCTGATATTATTCGTACAGTGGAGACCATCAAATCACTGGTAGAGAAAGAAAAAGAAAACCTGCCTGATTCCGTAAACATATTTTTTGCTAATGACGCTTCGACTTATGTGAATAACCGTTTGGAGATTGTCCGCACGAATGGACTGATCGGTCTGGGTTTATTGTTGTTTACGCTGACCATTTTTTTGAATATACGTATGGCATTTTGGGTCGCAATGGGTATTCCTGTGTCGTTATTGGGGGTAGTTTTTTTGTTGCCGATTTTTGGTGTTTTTCTTGACAGTATTACTTTGACGGCAATGGTGTTAGTGATTGGTATCATCGTTGACGATGCCATCATTATCGCGGAAAGTATTTACCAGCGTTATGAACAAGGGCTATCAAGTGTAGAAGCCGCCGTTGAGGGACTTTACGATGTGATTAAACCCGTGCTCACTACGATTTTAACGACACTTGTGGTATTTATGCCGATGTTTTTTTTGCCGGGAATGATGGGGAAATTTGTCTTTGTGATTCCCTTGGTCATGGTGCTCGCTTTAAGTATTTCGCTGTTGGAGTCAACGATTGCATTGCCAGCGCACTTGGCCGAAGGTTTAAGACGTAAAAAACGTCGTGACAACGTTGATATACGCCAACGCGTTTTTAATAAATTGCGTCTTGCTTATAAATGGTTATTGATAGGTATTTTACGATTTCGTTATGTGATGGTTTTATTCTTTATTGCCAGCTTGGGTGGTTCTACTTTTTATGCATACAAATATATGGACATTGTGATGTTTCCATCAAAGACGGCGGATCGTTTTACGATACGTATTGAATTACCCATTGGTTCTTCATTGCAAGCGACCTCTGATAAGGTGAAAGAAATTGAAGCTTTGGTTGGCGAATTAGATAAATCTGAACTCGATTCCTATGTGACTCGCATCGGTACTTTTGGTGATGAAATTGTCAATGAGGTTGAGAGCAATGCGGCTGTGAATGTGTTTCTTACCCCTTATTCAACGCGGCAACGTAATGCGGATCAGATTGTAGAACAGTTAAGGAAAAAAACAGATAATTTAACAGATTATCAAGATATTAAGTATGTGATTGATAGTGGTGGTCCACCGGTTGGGCGACCCATTTCGTTGCGCATTGTGAGCAGTGATGACGATAGGCGAATCCATTTGGCAAATGATGTGGTTGCTTACCTGAAGACCATTGAAGGGGTTAAAGATGTTGATCGAGATGACAAGGATGGAAAACAACAAATTGAAATAAAACTTGATTATCTGAAGTTGGCCCGTAGTGGTTTAACCGTTGCGGATGTCGCGCAAAACGTGCGTGTTGCTTATGATGGTGAAATTGTTACTAATGTGCGTTATGGTGAAGACGATGTTAATTTTCGGGTGATTTTCCGAGAAAGTGCGCGCAAACAACCCAATTATTTAAAACAGTTACGCATTCCAAATAACCAGGGGCGACTGATTCCATTAAAACAAGTTTCTTCGTTTAAGTCGGGTCCAGGGCCTTCTAATTACTATCATTACAAAAGTGAGCGTACTATTACCGTCACTGGCGATATTGACAAAGAAGTCACTACCTCGATCAAAGCAACTCAAGCCGTGCTGGATCATTTTGACATCGCCAAAGACTACCCAAATACCCAAATTGTTGTGGGTGGCGAAACCGAAGAGACTCAAAAATCAATGGCAGATCTTGCGATAATTTCGCTTATCGCTGTGGTTGGTGTCTATTTTCTATTGGTTTTGTTGTTCGACTCCATTTGGCAACCCTTGATGGTTATCGTCGCATTACCTTTTGCCATTACCTCGGTGATTATCGCATTTGCGTTACATAACGAACCCTTAGGTTTTTTAGCGATGACGGGGTTAATTGGATTGGCGGGGGTGGTTGTTAATGACTCATTAGTGCTGGTCAACCATACCAATGAATTATTGCGTAATAGCAGTGGTACACCCGTGCGGGAAATCGTGGCCCAAGCGGCGGCTAATCGATTAAGGGCGATTGTGTTAACGACACTAACAACCGTTGCCGGGTTATTACCACTGGCCTATGGATTGGGTGGTTCAGACCCTTACATGAGTCCGATGGCTTTGGCACTGGGTTATGGTTTGTTTTTCGCAACACCACTGAGTCTAATATTGATTCCCTGCTTGTATTTAATTAGCCAGGATTTTAAAAACTTATTTTCTCGCAAAACTGCTGCATAAAGAATGGAGATTAAATAGGTTAGGAATGGGCACGTAATAACTTCCTTGTTTGGCGCCCAGATTTAGTTTGTATTGGTTCGTTCTGAGTGAACAAAAGGGCAGGAATAGTGGTTCTATTTCGAGCTTTTGTGAGGGAAGAACGGGCCAAGACAGGCTGAAGATGGGATGCGAAACGGGGAAGTTATTGCGTGCTCATTCCTTATATAAGTTGCAGTATAGACCCTAACGTTCCAAAAAAAAGTGAGGAAAAAAGCTTTAGATGCAGTAAATAAAGCAGTGAAACGATTTTTAACCAGTTTTTTTTGGAACGTTAGGGTAGACCCAATAGTTTCACTAAAGAACGCCAAATAGTTTGTATATTGTTCGATAATAAAATATCTTTCTAAGTGGTTCTGTTTTGCTTAATATTCAAACGGTAGCGTGCTCCCTTGCGCTCTCCTGTTCTCAGTAAAATATTCTTTTCTACTAGATGGCTTAAATCACGTGTCGCCGTCGATGCCGATGTTTGTGAAATACGGATATAATTTTTTGCACTTAATCTAAATTCTTGCGAATAGAAGTCTGAATACTATCCCGATTGAGATACTCCCCTTCAATTTCTGATGTTTTAAGCGCTTCATCACTCATGATATTGATGGTTATGGTGTTTTTTTCATTATCGCTGATATGTTTGTAAGCGCCTAAAATCATACCGGATTTCTTGGAAAATTGCTGCTCTAATGCCAGAATTGCCTCTTTTAGGTAGGATAAATTCGGCCATTCTTCGCATTGCCAATTCCATTTTTTATACACCATAAGCGATAAACCTCTCATTTATAGCCCATATATATGCATATTATGAGCGATAAGTCTATAAGTTATAGCCCATAACTGATTAATATTCATACAAAATAAAATAACGCTGAATATATGACAAGCTCACGCTGAAATTTTAGGCAACCGTTTTTCTCTATTCACCGAGGACTATTAACAATCACCCGTGACTACTCCTACATTCTGGCAGCGAGTTGTTTTTCCTCCGCCCCGACCGCCTCAGCATAAATAGCCGTGGCGGTAATGTCCGAATGTCCTAACCAAGCGCTGCAGCAGGTTAAGCGGAATCCCTTTTTGCGCCGCCAACACGCCGAAACTATACCGTAACCCCTTGGGGTTGGCTTGGCTGCCTTCAATGCCGGCGTCTTGCATCACCTGTTTGACTAATCAATAACCATGAGTACCACTCTATATCCAAAGGGGCTTGGTTTTCGACAGGTCTTTCTTTTTCAAGCCATGGGCAAGGTCGAGTATCGATAGGGCAAAGGGGCACCGAAATACTGTTGACTTAACCCTAACGTTTCAAGAAACTGGTTAAGTCAACAGTATTGGGTTAGGACGTTCTGACTGGGCTGATGAATATCGCCCTCACTGCCGTATCAATAACCGATCCTGTTTTTGTTCCTCATCGAATTATGAAAAAACCTCTCGCTGCTTAGCCTGAACGGACTGACCGATCTGTTTTTTGCACC
>Ga0316205_10000155_pt1 | contig 148957 bp, 135 predicted proteins | sample 3monthpyrite_MG_FD_204941 | JGI IMG/M metagenome (GOLD analysis project Ga0316205, IMG submission 204941) | Microbial mat bacterial communities from mineral coupon in-situ incubated in ocean water Damariscotta River, Maine, United States -... | ecosystem: Environmental > Aquatic > Marine >...
CATAAAGGTTTCACCAAGTTCAACAATTTTCTTTAATACTTGGTCTCCCATGCTATGACCAAACTGATCATTGACCTTTTTAAAGTGATCTATATCTATCATGATAACAGCAAACTCAGAGTTTTTAGCTTTAGCGCGTAATAGTAATTTTCTGCCTTTTCTCATTAGTTTTCTGCGATTAGCAATGCCAGTTAGCATATCTATACTAGAAGCTTTATGCAGTTTACGTTGTCCTTGAATTAGCTTAACAAGCAACCAAGCAAAAACCAAAGCGACCACGGCAATATACAGTAAATAAAGCTTTTGTTGCTGTTGTTTTGCTTTAGCATCGTTTAATTCAACTTCTTGCAACTTACGTTTGTTCTCTAATACTTGCTTGTGTAAATCAGCCTCTTTCGCTTCTAAAGTTAGTCTAACTTCAGCAGTTGACTGCACATGTTCTTTTTTTCGCCATGCTCTCGTTAGTAGTAATCGTTGCTCTTGCAGAACATAGGCGCGTTGATAGTGCCCTAACTTGAAGTAGGTTTTAGATTTTAGATTAACTATGCTAATTCTATATTGTGTTTTTAACTGGCCTAAATGTACTTGATTCGCTAATATTTTTTCAACTTTAGCAATGCTATCTAGCGCTTCGTCAAAACGCTCAAGTTCGTATAAAACAAAAGCTTCATCTACATAGTATTGCAACTCGATATCATGTTGCTCATTGGTTTGCATGTATTGTTTTGATAGCAGTAAATATTGGTAACTTGCTTCAGGGTTAGGGTCTTTTATTTTTAAACTCGCCCAAGCTAACCCTGAATAGGCGCTGTACATAATTTGGTTAGGAACAACACCTTCTGACTCATCAATAACAGTTTTATAAGTGGTAATAGCTTGCTCATAGTTTTTATCAGATAAATAGTTAGCACCAATATTGGCAAGCGCATTCAACGCTAATATGGTTTTATTGGCATTTTTATAGTGTTGGTATGCTTGTTGATAATAAACCATCGCTTGTTTATTTCTATCAAGGTAAGCATAAAGAATACCTAACTCAGAGTTTACTGAGCCTTTTAACTCTTCATCATCTGTTTGCTTAGCAATATTGTAGGCGTCATTTAATACTGTTAAAGAGTTTTCATTGCGGTCGGTGAGATAATATATAGCACCTAAATTAATTAAACCTGTCGCTATTAACACCTTGTCATGTAAAGACTTGGCTAGCTCTAAGCCATTTTCATAATCTTTGGTGGCCAATGCTATTTCACCAATACTTTCATTGGCAAAACCTCGACTATAAAGCAATTCAGATATTAATAAGCTCGGGCTAGCAAGCTTCAAGGTTAACGCTAAACCCTTTGAAGCGCTTTTCTTAGCTAAGTGATATTGAGCTTGGAAAATATAACTGTCAGTTAATAAGTTTTGGTAAGTGATCTTTTGTTTAAGAGATAATTCATCAAAACGTTCACCGTAACCTTTTAATTTTTCTTGCGCCAAAGGCGCATTGCTATCGATGAGCTTTTCAATTTTTAACGCCGCCTCGTCGAAGCTAGCTATACCAACATTGTTTTCTTGTAGCGCAGCAGAAAAGGCTGCTTGTGTTGAAAAAACAAAACAAAGCAGTGTTAGTAAAACCTTTGAAGATAGCTTAAATATCAAAGACTATGACCTATTTTTTTTATTATAAAGCCAGTATAAAACTTTTTAGGGATGATTTAAAAGCAATTACACTACCGCCATGTCACCTTTAGTTTGCAACCACTCTTTACGATCTCCTGATCGTTTTTTCGAGAGTAACATGTCCATCACTTCAATCGTTTCGCTATGTTCATCATCTAGGGCGGTAAGTTGCACTAAACGGCGGGTATTGGCATCCATGGTGGTTTCTCTAAGCTGTAATGGGTTCATTTCACCCAAACCTTTAAAGCGCTGTACGTTCACTTTGCCACGTTTTTTTTCAGCTTCTATTCTATCGAGAATGCCATCTTTTTCCGCTTCATCTAAGGCATAAAAAACTTCTTTGCCGAGATCTATTCTATACAGTGGAGGCATGGCAACATAGACATGCCCTGCTTTTACCAGTGGTAAAAAGTGCTGAGTAAATAATGCACAAAGTAAGGTCGCAATATGAAGCCCATCAGAGTCAGCATCGGCAAGAATACAAATTTTACCGTAACGTAGCTCTGATAAATCATCACTGTCGGGGTCTATACCTAACGCCACTGAAATATCGTGCACTTCTTGAGAGGCAAGAATTTGCCCTGAATCAACCTCCCAAGTATTTAAGATTTTACCACGCAATGGCATTATCGCTTGGGTTTCACGGTCTCGAGCTTGCTTGGCACTGCCACCCGCAGAGTCACCTTCGACTAAAAACAATTCTGTTCGTGATAAGTCTTGGCTACCACAATCGGTTAATTTACCCGGTAATGCTGGTCCTGAAGTGATTTTTTTGCGCACAACTTTTTTACTGGCGCGCATGCGTTTTTGTGCATTGCTAATACAAAACTCTGCTAATAACTCCGCAATTTCGGTATGTTCATTTAACCATAAACTAAAAGAGTCTTTGACCACGCCCGTAACAAAAGCAGCACATTGACGAGAAGAAAGGCGTTCTTTAGTTTGCCCGGCAAATTGTGGATCTTGCATTTTAATAGACAATATATAGCTACATTTATCCCAAATATCATCTGGAGTTAATTTGACACCCCGTGGAATTAGGTTTCTAAATTCACAAAATTCACGCATTGACTCTAGTAAGCCTTGGCGTAAACCATTGACATGGGTGCCACCAGACACAGTTGGAATTAAGTTAACATAACTTTCACCAACACTCTCGCCCCCTTCAGGTAGCCAAGTTACAGCCCAGTCTGCCGCTTCACTTTGCGCAACAAAGGTGCCAACAAAAGGTTGTTCTGGCAAGCTAACATAACCTTTAACTGATTCTTTTAAATAATCAGTTAAGCCGTCTTCATAACACCATTGGTACTTTTTATTTTCAATTTTGTCATGAAATTTAATGGTTAAGCCCGGACATAGTACCGCTTTAGCTTTTAATAAATGGGTTAGTTTCAATACAGAAAATTTTGGCGAGTCAAAGTAACTCGCATCGGGCCAAAATTTTACCCTAGTGCCGGTATTACGCTTTCCTACTGTGCCTGTTTCTGTTAATTCTTCAACTTTAAAACCATTTTCAAATGCCATTTCATAAACTTTGCTATCACGCCTTATGGTGACATCAACACGTGTTGAAAGCGCATTAACGACAGAAATACCAACACCATGTAAACCACCGGAAAACTGATAATTTTTATTTGAAAACTTACCACCCGCATGAAGTTTGCAAAAAATCAGCTCAACGCCTGAAACGCCTTCTTCGGGATGAATGTCAGTTGGCATACCTCGGCCATCATCAATAATTTCTAATGACTGATCCGTATCCAATATCACCGCAATATTTTGTGCATGACCAGCAAGCGCTTCATCCACCGAGTTATCAATAACTTCTTGACCTAAATGGTTGGGGCGAGTGGTGTCGGTATACATACCCGGACGATGTCGAACAGGATCTAAGCCGCTAAGTACTTCAATGGAATCTGAATTGTATTGATCGGTCATGAGTTGTCTATCTATGTCTGTCTTAGTGAATATTATTGTTTTTATCGTGCGCTTATAGCTGAAAAAAATCGGCAACTATTGGTAGTTTTTCATCGAAACCAATAAAACTATGATCGCCGCCCTCTTCTACTATAAGACGACAGTGCTGGAATTTTTCAACAGCTTGTTGATAATCTAACACTTCATCACCTGTTTGTACCATAACTAGGTAATTATTTTTTTGTGCATTTTCAATACTTGGCGCACTTTGCTCAATCGCTTGAAGATCGAGCATGTGCTGCTTGGTCACTTGATAAACCACATTTGTATAAGGGTTTGTCTGCTCACCAATATAATCTTCAAGCAAATCAAATGGCTTTATCGCTGGATTTATTAGTACCGCTGGCACTTGATATTTATTAGCGAGATAAGTAGCAAAGTAGCCACCTAATGAGGAGCCCATTAAAAACCAAATAGCTTTTTTTGAGTCTTCAATAATCGATTCTAATTGTAAAATGGCCTCATTGGTAGATGTTGCCAATTGTGGGCAGAAAAAGTTTATTGACGGAAAATGTTGCTGAAAATATTGCCTTGTTTGCTCTGCCTTAATTGACAAGGGTGAAGAATTAAAACCATGAATATAAAGAATATTTTTTTGCATTAACGGCTTCCATTTCAGGATAAAGGTTTAAGGAGTAATAATTTCGCTTTGAATTGTACCATTACTTTTAAGGTAAAATAATCGATAACTTGGCACAATAGAATCCGCCTGTTCCTTGGTATCACCAAATTGAATAGACGTTGCTGGGCAAGTATAAATATCCACATTGTCTTTAGTGAATTTAACTGCTCGGTGCACATGTCCACAAGCAATGGCTTTAATATTATTGTCAGCTTTATTTAACTGATTTATATATTGCCAAAAAACATCTTGCTCTAGTAGGCCATGCTTATCAATATAATAGCCAATATCGAGCGGGTGATGATGCATCATCAGCAGTTGAAATTTATTTTTATCAATATTTTCAGACAAGGCTTGTAAGCTTTCTTTTTCAACTAAACCCGATGGCGTTGCGCTTTTACTATCTAATAACTGTATTTGCCAACTTGCATTACTGATGCTGCTACCAATATCGAAACTAGGCGCGGTTAAATACTGGTTTAATAGCTCCCTATCATCATGATTACCCGCTAAAAAATAAACCGGTACTGCAAATTGTGCTTTGTTAACCGCACTTACAAAATGTTGGTAAGATAATTCACTATGATCTTGAGTTAAATCACCTGTAAAAACTAGGCAATCAATATTATTTCGTTGGGCAATATCTGTTAGTACTACGTTTAAGTTTTGCCAAACATTAGCGCCAAAGTGTTGAGCATTTTTATCTGCAAATAAATGGCAATCACTAAATTGGGCAATAACGAAAGGTTTTATTGGTTTAGTCATTTATTGGTTTTGTAACTCAAGTTCTACCTGACCATGCTCCAAGCAAAGGTGTAGCCACTCATTTAAAAATTGATTGATTTGCTGTTTTTCATCTTGTTGGTGCATGTGCTTATTCGGATAATCGTAACGAGGTTTTACTTGATAAATACATTGGCTGCTGATCACTTCAGCCATACAAGCATCATGGTATAAACGAATAGACATACGAGGCTGCAACGAATCCGTTAAGGTTTTACTTTTACGATTACTTACTGTGGTTGCTGACTGCTGCGCAAAAGTGACTAGCGACGTATAACGTGTCACTTCATTAACCGTGACAATATAAGCGAGATGATCATTAATAAAAAAATGTCGTTGCTGGTCAAGCTGAGTTTTATCGGCCTGTACTTTCAAAAGTAGTAAATAGTTATTGGCGCACAAAGTCATCAAGCTAACGAGGTTAGGTTGATACCTTTTTTTGCTGTTAACGGTACTGTTTGGGAAAAAACTCATAATGCTGCTTACTTTTCTTCCTAATTTGTAACTACTTTCACTGTTTACTTAAGCTTTGATAATTCATTGCCAACCATTGTAAGCCAATTATGGTGGCAGCGTTACTAATTTTGCCTGCATCTAATAATGCTAAAGCATCATCGCGCGAGATAATATGTAACAAAATATCTTCATTTTCATCAGCTAAGCCATAAACGCTGCCTGATGATACCTTATCACTATCGAAATCAGCCCAATATAAATGAATGCATTCACTCATACCTCCAGGGCTAGAAAGGTACTTCATGATAGGCTTTATCTGCTCTGGCTTAAGTTCAATGTTCGCTTCTTCTTTGGCTTCTCGAATGGCAACATCAACTGAGCTTTCGTTTTCATCAAACATGCCAGCAACAAACTCTAACAGCCAAGGCGTTTCAGCTGCTCGTAATGCTCCCGCCCTAAACTGTTCTATTAGCAATAACTTATCTTTTAAAGCATCATAAAGCATAATCACAACGGCATCACCACGTTCAAATACTTCTCGGGTAATTTCATCACTATATTTTTGTGAAAATAACTTATGCTTTAGCTGGTATTCGTTGAGTTTAAAAAAGCCATTATGCCTAACTTCAATAGCCGTTACGCTAACATCATCTTGGCCATATCTAAGTAGTGGAATTTGTTCATTTTTTTGCTCTAACATTAAACACACTCTTTTTAACTGAATTTAAATAATAATTTGTTACACTAGTAAACACTTATTTTATTTGGTTAATTTAAAAAATTATGTAACATAAGCTCGCATAAAAACTAAATTGTAAAATTACATTGTGGTATTACTCTGCAACATTACGCTGAAATACTACACTGTCACATTATATCAGGGGAACAAATATCCCCCAGGGAAAACTCAACTAATGAAAAAAACATTAAGCACATTAATTATAGCCATTGCAAGCACGATGTCAGCAAGTCATGCTCAAGCCGATGATTTATTATCTGTTTATCAACAGGCAATGACTAATGATCCTGTGGTATTAAAAGCTCAAGCACAGTATATGGCAACAAAAGAGGGTATTGATCAAGCAAGAGCCATATTATTGCCACAAATATCTCTCTCTGGCCAATACACTGATAGAGAGTCAGAGCAATCGTCATATTTTGGTGATAGCATCATTGATTATACCGTAGAGAGTGACAATAGCAGTTATAGTGCAAATTTGAACATGCAACTGTACCGTCATGACTCATGGCTTCGTATGGATAATGCCAAGAAAGCAGCTCATCGAAGCGATATCTCTTTTCAGTTAGCTAAGCAAGATTTAATTGTTCGTGTTACTCAAGCCTATTTTGATATCTTAAGTGCTCAAGATGATTTGCAATTTACCATTTCAGAAAAAAAGGCTATTGAACGCCAATTAGAGCAAACAAAACAACGTTTTTCTGTTGGTTTAACGGCTATCACTGATGTACATGAAGCTCAGGCACAGTACGACAATGCTGTTACTTCTCAAATTAGAGCTGAAAACAGTGTTTTTACAACAGAAGAAGCATTAAGAGTTATTACTAATGTCTACCCTAGAAATATCAATATATTAAATACAGAAAAATTTAGCACCACACGACCTACGCCAGACAGTGCTAATGAATGGCAAACAACTGCTGAGGCCAAAAGCTTAAACTTAATATTTCAAAAAATAGGAATTGATATTGCTAAAGAAAATATCAATATAGCGCGTGCAGGACATTACCCTACTCTTGATTTATCAGGCAGTTATGGGGCATCTAAAAGCAGTAGTAGTTTTTCTTTAGGAGGTCAAGATATAGTTAATGACACGCCTTATTTGGATAATCAATCTATTGGTATTTCTATCAATGTCCCAATTTATTCTGGTGGTGCTACTTCAAGCTTAGTGCGTCAAGCACAGCAGAACTATATTGCCGCAAGTCAGGATTTACAGCTGACTCATCGTGATACAGTGCGAATTACCCGTAATTCATATAATACCGTTATTGCTACTATTTCAGCGATAAAATCATTAGAACAATCAGTGTTAAGTGCTGAAAAAGCACTAGAAGCAACCGAAGCTGGTTTTGAAGTAGGGACTCGAACAATCGTTGATGTCTTAAATAGTACCCGTAACTTGTATAACGCCAAACGAAACTTGTCGCAAACTCGTTACGGTTATATTTTGAATATTTTAACTTTAAAACGCGCTGCTGGTATTATTACCGAGGAAGATCTAAGCAGTATTAACCAAGGTTTAATGGCAGCAAAATAATTACTTTAAAATAGCGAAAAGATAAAAAAGTATATGATTAACTTGTATCTTTTTTATCTTTTTTGTTGCTACATCAAGCCTCGATAAAACTCTACCAACTGCTTTGCTTCGCGCTGCACAGAATAATGCTCCAACACTCGCTTTCGACCATTAACGCCCATTTGCGCCAACTTATCTTCATCACTCAGTAATAAATCCATTTTTTCAATCACCGCAGGTAAATCATTTACCGGCACTACATAACCGTCTTTTTCTGCGCGCACCACTTCTGGCCAAGCACCGGCTTCACTTGCTAGCACAGCAGAACCACTACTCATCGCTTCTAAAATAGTTAAACCAAAGCCTTCATTATCACTTAACGCCACCACTAACGATAAGGCGCTAAATATTTTTGGAATGTCAGCAAAGTTTTGTTCACCGGCAAAAACTATTCTGTTACTCAAACCGGCTTGTTCAATTTCAGCCTGTAATTCTTTAACAAAGCTTTCATTACTTGCGCTTATAGCGCCAACAACAACCGCAGTATAATCAGGGTATTTATCAAGTAGTTCGATACAACTTCGAACAAATAGATGCACGCCTTTTTGCGCTCTTACCCGCCCTAAAATAGCAATACCTAGATTACCTTTTGGTAGTGAATCAGGTAAAAGCTTTAATGTTTGCCAAGCCGCTGCTTTATTTTTTGGTGGTGTATAAACATCAGTTTTGACACCATGATAAATAACAGCATCAGGTTTGCGATGTAAATAACTTGCTGAAGCATTACACATTGCCAATAACGCATCCATTTTATCCGTTAACCATTTGGTTGAACCAGAACGAGGGCGCTGCGCAGCTGAGCTAAAGATAATTTTTATTTTTGCGCGAAATACATGCTTTAACAGCAATGCTTGGATCATTTCATCAACACGGCGCGCATGAAAGATACGAAAACGACCATCGGCTAACGGTTTTCTGCACATTTTAACGACTTGCCAAAAACTGATATTTAATGACTCATCTGGCAAATGATGCTTACCCATCACCCGCAAGTTGATTAATTTTTGTTGTTCAGCAAGTAACTGCAACATGGTGGAGGTAACACCAGAAAAGTTTGAATTGGAATTACCAATAATTAATTCAATTTCATTAGTGTCATTTTGATAAACTTGCTGTTCCATTAAACATTTCCAGAAAAAGTAGTGTCTTATAGTGTGCATATTCTACTTGAAAATAAGGTAAGTGTTATAGCAATTTTGAACAAATCAGTAGGTTCTTCTTTCATCTAACGACTGTTAACCGATATAATCACACCATAAATTTCCCATCTGTTTTTAAGAGAATGCCGAGTGAGTAGAAATAAAGTTTTACAGCCTGATTTTAAATTAGCCTTTTTATTACCAAAATATTGGCTAACTTGGTTAGGCGTTCTTATTCTTTACAGCATTTCATGGCTACCTTACAAATGGCAGTTAGGCTTAGGTCGTTTACTCGGTCGTTTACTTTACAAAATAGGCTCGAAAAGAAAACATGTAGCAGAGGTTAATTTAAAGCTTTGCTTTCCAGAGATGAGCGAGCAAGAACGACAACGTATTCTAAAGAAGAACTTTGAAAACACCGGCATTGCTTTGTTTGAAACTGGCATGGGTTGGTGGTGGCCTAACTGGCGAGTTGATCGCAAAGTTAACGTCGTTGGCATTGAACACATTGAAAAAGCTCAGCGTGAGGGTAAGGGAATTTTACTATTAGCGATGCATTATTTAAGTGTTGAAATGAATGCTCGTGGCGTTGGCCACGGTCACCCTATGGTAGTATTTTACCGCCCTCACAATAACCCATTAATGGAGTACTTTCAGTTTAGAGGTCGTGGTCGCTCTAATAAATACATGTTAGGTAAAAAGGATGTGAAAGGATTAATTAAAGCGTTAAAGGATGGCGAAGCTTGTATTTATTTGCCTGATCAGGACTATGGTAGAAATCGTAGCTTATTTGTACCTTTTTTTGGCGTTAAAGAAACAGCAAGTACAACAGGAACGCTAATTTTTGCCCGACAAAAAAATGTTGAAACCATGATGCTCATCCCCACACGTAACGATGATGACAGTGGCTATACTTTAGAGATATCACCACCGCTAGAAAACTTTCCTACTAAAGATGATAAAGCGGATGTCATTAGGGTCAACCAAGAGCTAGAAAAAGCAATATTACAAAAGCCTGAGCAATATATGTGGCTACATCGACGTTTCAAAACCCGTCCAGATCCTGATTCACCATCTTTATATAAATAACAATTCAGATAATTCTTTGAAAAACTAGCAACTATTTTGTATGGTACTTTTTTGTGTGGTATAAGTAATATATACAATTTTTTGCCAACTAAAAGTTGATTTATCATGGGTTTTTGGGTTAGAAACGCTATTTTAGCTGTAATTTTAATTGGATTAGCTGTTGCTTTTTTTCTCTATAAAGACGTTTTATTGTCTTCAAACCCTGAGCAAGTACAGCAAATAGCAACGCCAGAAGTACAAAATAATAAAGAGATAGCAAAAACTGGAACAATGCCAAAAGCAGCAGTAAAGGTAAAGAGTAAAAACGCTGCTGCCGATGGACTGTCTAATTTTTATGCAAAAATATACGGTGATAAAGAAGAAAGAAAAATAAGAAACAATGTTATTTTCTTACCTGAGCCTAATGGTGATGTTGTTAAGCTATTACAGGCCAGAGAAATGATGGTTCGACCGTATCGAAAAAACTGGCGCGGTAATAAAGAATCTCGCCCCTTTAGAAAAGGGGAAACGCTTTATCAAAAAATGGCTGAATATTCCGGTGAGGATGGCGTTGAAATTTTTTGGTGGCTCAATAAAGATTTTATCGTTAAAGAGCCTTTTCGTATTAATAAAGATATTGTAAAAACAGCGAAACAAATAGGACAAGCCGTTTCAGGACACTTTCCCGAAGGTATCAGTACTTACTTTTGTTATCGCCAGCGAACTATCGTTTTTATTAGTGAAGCACCGGTTTATCTTGATGAAGAGTGTATTGCGTTAAGGTAGCCTATAGCCAATAAACTTTGTTAATCCAATAGAAACTTCTGCCATAAAGCTATTACTTTATCTTGCTCTGTTAATGAAGATTTCGCAATTAACAATGCTTGATTTTGTAATGTTGCCTTATGCCCTTGCTCTCGCAGTTTTTGATAACAATTCACCAGCAAATCTCGCTCCGTTTTAGTTAAAATATTAATACCTGCCAATGCGTTAAAAATACTTAGATTATCGCAATGTTTTGTTAAGCTTTCATCTTGATAACTATGGGCTAACATAAAATATTGCGCTAAAAATTCAATATCAACTAATCCACCCTCACCTTGCTTTATATCAACAAGCTCATCGTTAGATTTATTCAGGTGATTACGCATTTTTTCACGCATATTAATCACGTCAATTTTTAATTGCTTTAGCGCTCTTTTTTTACTTAATACTTGCCGGCGAATGTTTTCAAAATTTTGTCTAATTGTTTCATTTCCATAAACAACACGAGCACGAACCAATGCCTGATGCTCCCATGTCCACGCATCTTCTAGTTGATACTGCTTGAAAGTATTGACATGAATAACCAATACTCCTGAATTTCCAGATGGACGTAAACGCATGTCTAATTCATATAGTACTCCGCTGTTCATACGAGTATTAAAAATATGCATAATGCGTTGGGCTAATTTCAGGTAAAACTGACTGGCGGCAACTACTTTCTCGCCATTAGCTAAACCAGTTGTTTCATCTGAGGCTGGGCTATGGTGAATAAAAACAAGGTCAAGATCTGAGCCATAGCTTAGCTCACTACCGCCCATTTTTCCGTAAGCGATAACAGCAAAGCCTTTGTTATGTTCACCATAAGCATTTCCTTCAAGCGTGGATTTAGGTGCGCCAAAACGGCTCACCACTTGCTGCCATGCAATATTTATTACTTCGTTAATTATCGCTTGTGCAAGTGCGGTTAAATGCTGGCTGACCTTTTTAACATCTAACACATCGGCAATATCTGCTGCAGCAATGCGCAATTGTTGTGCTTGTTTAAATAAGCGTAAAGCATCCATTTGCGCCTCTAGATCATCTTCTGGAATACGTAGCATGCTTTCGCGTAGCTCCATCCCATAAGTAGTGATCGGCGGCGGATTATGCAATAAAGTAGGATCAATTAATTCATCAAGTAAAATAGGATATTTGGCAATGTAATCAGTTACCCAACTGCTCGCTTGGCACAAATGAATAAGTTGCTTTAACGCCCCTTCATTTTCAAATAACAGTTCTAAATAAGCCGTGCGCGTGACTATTTTTTTAAAAACATGCAAAACGCGTTCAAGCACAAACTCCGCTTGTTTTGCTTGCTGTATATGACAAATAAGCTGCGGAATTAGTTTATCTAATACTTGCCGACCTCGCGTGCCAATACTACGTTTGCCAACATCCTCTCTAAAGTCTGACAACAAGTGCCAAACATTTTTGCTATTCCAAGGCACAGTATTATTACTTACTTGTTCTTGTTCAAGCCAAGCAATAGACTCTTCTTCATTCCAACGACTATGCCACAGTGTGATCCAGTGTTGATCTTGGGCTTGATGATTTGGACTTTCTATACCAATTAATTGCTCAAATTCTTTATGAACACTGGTCATGTGATCATCCAAAACTTGCATGAAACTTTCCCAGCAATCAAACTTAAGTATTTGTAGTAATCTTTCTCTGTCTAACGCATTATCGGGTAAGGTTTGTGTTTGTTTGTCAGCCAATGCTTGTAAAATATTTTCTACTCGGCGTAAAAACCGATAAGCATTTTCTAGCACGTTTTTACTTTCTTGGGTAACTTCTCCAGCGATCACTAATTCTGGTAAAACCGTTAATAGGCGTCGTTGTTGTAATTCTTTGACTCTACCGCCACGAATTAACTGAAATACCTGCACTATAAATTCAATTTCACGAATACCACCTGCACCCAACTTAATATTATTGATTAATTGCTTGCGCCTAACTTCTTGTGAAATCATGCTTTTCATCCTGCGTAAGCTGTCGATAACGCTAAAATCGATATAGCGCCGGTAAACAAAAGGTCTTAATAGTGATGATAATTCTTGATGATATTTACTCTCGCCATCAATGGTCGGCAGTACCCGTGCTTTGAGCATGGCATACCGTTCCCAATCGCGGCCTTGCTCTTGGTAATAGTCTTCCATTGCGCTAAAAGTTAATACTAACGGGCCACTTTCGCCAAAAGGTCGTAAACGCATGTCTACCCGGTAAACAAAACCATCGGCGGTATGTTGATGCAATGAGGTAATTAATTTTTGCGCTAAACGGGTAAAAAATTGTTGGTTATCTAGGCTGCGGCGACACCCTACTGTTGCCCCGCTGTGTGGATAAACAAAAATCAAATCTATGTCTGATGAAAAATTTAACTCTTTGCCGCCAAGTTTACCCATGCCGTAAACCAGTAAATGCTGAATATCACCCTCTGGACTTGTTGGCGTCCCCCATTTACTTTGACAAAACTGCGTTAACCACTTAAGACTGCTTTGAATTAACGCATCAGCCAATAAAGATAATCGCTCCAATGATTTTTCTAGCTCGATATTAAGCACTAAATCAGCAATAGCAATATTAACCATTTGCTGCAATCGAAAACGCCTTAGTATTCGGTGAAGCTGCTCTTCGCTTTGACAATCTATTACCGATTTTTCCAGTAAATCAACATAATCCGGGGTGCCTTGCTGATAAACACTTTTACTTACAAATAATTCCATTACTAAATCAGGTGCTTGCAATGCACTGTTTAAAACAAAATCGCTCAAACAAATAGCTAAGGTAAAGTCACTGAGTTGCTGAGGTGTGAGTGATTGATAACTTTGAGGATGCTGTTGACTATACTGCTGCCAACTTTTTTGTTGCTGATGTGTCAGTAACTTACTATTATTTAATGGTGGTAAAGAAGAAAGAGACAAAAGTATTCCTTTTTATTTCACTAAGATAAAAATAGACATAATATGTCATCAATGCTATTAATATGGCATAGACTAGCTACAACAAAAAGCAGCTTAAGAACAACATAGCATTTTTACGGAGATGATGGCAGCAATGCAACAGTTAATACTCGCTTTTCCCCTGCAGTTTTTAAAAAAAATAGTAACTAGATCAATATTAGTATGCACTGTTTTATTATTATCTGCTTGTGGAGACCCAATTAAAGAACAAGCATTACAACAGCTACCCATATCAACAAAAAGAGTGGCTCAGTTAGGTGATGCTTTAAACAATAAGCAAGTGCGCAATGCTAACTTGATTCAACAATACGCAACTAAAGTAGCGGCACTAAAACCTGAATTATCGTCTCTAATTGAAGAATTTAGAAAAGATGCTACAACGCAAGGCCCCATGTACCTTGCTTTACTTGACCGACTAAATACCGCAAAAAACCAACCACAAATGTTTTCCTCAAGCCAAGCACTTTATGATGAATTACTTAATATTTATCAAGCGGCTGATCCTGTACTTTTTTCTGATGCGTTAAGCGATCCATTAAATGTTTTAGCTGATATGTCTGATGGACAATTACCCCGCGTTAATTCATTATCAAAAGCGCAAAGTCAACAAGCTAATAATGCTCAAGACTTTGGTACGGGTGAACAATTAATTGGCAACCCAAGTTATGGCAGCTGGCAAACAGGAAGCAATGGTATGTCGTTTTGGGCTTGGTATGGTATGTACTCAATGATGGGCAATATCTTTGGTCGCCCTACTTATTATAGTGATTGGGGGCGTAACCGTAATTATAGTTACTATAACGATTACGGGAGAACCCGTTATAGCTCGCCAAACCAATTAAATAAGCAAACTAAACTGGATCAACGCACTAAAAAATCATTTGCCAGTCGCGGACAAAAATATAGCAGTCCTTATAGTAAAAACCGCACTGGCTCTTCTAGCTTATCGGGTAAGAGTAAAACCGCCCAAACAAGTGCCAATCGTTTTAGAGCTAACACAGCTAAAAAAAGCAGCTACGCCAGTAAATCTCGCAAAAGCTCTAGTTTTAGAAATTCAAACACCAATACATCACGTAGCTTCCGTCGTGGTAAGTAACAAGCAACAGGAATAGAAAAAATTATGAATAGATTAATTGAACTCATTGGTGTTAATCAAGAACTACTGATTTATTTAGCCATAGACATCACTATTGCCATTATATTGCTTGGTGCTATGCGATTTTTATTAGGGCTAACCAGTCAAGTTAATAGTACACAAGAGTTAGCCCAAAAAGACAACTTTGCTTTTGGTGTTAGTGTTGCTGGCAGTATATTGGCATTAGGTATTGTTTTAACAGGCGCTATTACTGGCGAAAATGCCTCTAGCTATATGATGGAAATCATTGGCATGATGGCCTACGGTGTTTACGGTTTAGTGTTGATAAAAGTGGGTCGCATTATTCAAGATAAAGTAGCACTGCAACATTTAAATAAAAGCCAATTAATAAAAGAACAAAACCTAACAATAGGTATTGTTGATGCTGCTGGCGCTATCGCAACCGCAATTATTATTCGTGCAGTTTTATTGTGGGTTGATGGCTTAAGCATTGCTACTTTTGTCGCTATTACCAGTGGCTTTATCGTTGCCCAAGCAGTGTTAGTACTGGTTACCCGTCTTAGAGAAAGAAAGTATGCTGCTAATAATCAAGAAGACTGCCTACAAGAAGCGTTGAGTGAAGGGCAACTAGCTTTAGCAATTAGGTACAGTGGTCAAGTGATCAGTACCGCTTTAGCAGTTACAGCGGCAAGCCATTTCTTAGTGTATAGCCCAGAAACCTTAGTGATGAATCTTATTGGCTGGTTAGTGTTTGGCATTATCATGACTTTACTGGTTGCATTGCTAACATCGCTTGCTAAGCGCATTGTCTTGTGGGGCATTAATTTAGTAGAAGAAGTTGATCAGCAACATAATATTGGTGTTGCCAGTATTGAAATGGCTACCAGCATCTCTATTGCGCTTATTTTAACTGCACTAATGGCCTAGACATTCCATTTAGGTAAGTATTTATGCTTATAGTTAGAGGTCGTTACTAGGCCTCTAGCGTTTAATCTGCCTTTTTATTCTGCTTGTAAGGCTAAATCCTCACCTAGATAAATTTATTAATTAAGTATTTTATGTTCAATAAAAACTCCCGCGTGCTCGACGACACACTGCTTATTTTAACCATGGCAGTGTTAGCTGGTTGTGGTTTGATCTACGAGTATTTATTATCCCATTACGCAGGCAGAGTTCTCGGTGTAATGGAAAGCACCATCTATACCATGATTGGTTTAATGATTGTATCAATGGGATTAGGCGCCTTTGCAGCGCGTAAAGTAAGTTGTGCCTTTAATGGATTTGTCTATCTAGAATTAATTATCGCCTTGCTTGGCGCTAGCGCCATCTTAATTATTGGTGCATTGATTGCCGTTACGCAAACCCTTCCTCATATTATTGCTGACATGTTTTCGCTACCGCCTGATATGCTGCCTCAAGGTGGAATTTTTAATCAATTAAGCTTTTTAGCGGTAAAAAGTCCTTATTTTTTCGGGGTGATTTTAGGTTTTTTCATTGGCATGGAAATTCCCTTAATTGCCCGAATCCGCGAGCAAGTTCATGGACAACATTTAGCCAATAATTTAGGTACTATCTATGGCGCAGACTATATTGGTGCTGGTTTAGGCGCTGCTATTTGGGTGATATTTTTATTAAGTATTGATATCAGTAAAGCAGCAGCATTAACCGCTAGCTTAAACCTAGTTGCTGGTGCATTTTTTATTATGCGTTATTGGTATAAGCTACATTGGCGAAAAACCTTTGTTGCATTACATTTAGCATTAGCCCTGCTTATTGTTTTAATGTTTAATTACGGAAATCAGTGGCTAAATCAAATGAGTAATTTACTCTATTTAGACAAGGTAGTGCATAGTCAAAAAACCCGTTATCAGCAACTTACCTTTACTGAGCGAAATATGGGTTTAAGTGTTGGCAATGCCCAAAAAAACATTATTAACTTCTATATTAATGGGCGTTTACAGTTTTCTTCTATTGATGAGCATATCTATCATGATTATTTAGTCGCCCCAGTATTAGCCGGCTCAGCTCGCCATGATAATATTTTGATCATTGGTGGTGGTGATGGCTTAGCACTGCGTGATGTTTTAAAATATAAGCCCAAAAATGTCACCTTGATTGATTTAGACTCAGAGTTAATTGATATTTTTCAAACTCCAGAGAAACATTTAAATAGTAGCCTTGCGCGAAAGGTAGGTGCATTAAACGAGCATAGCTTGCAAGATGCACGAGTCAACATTCTACGCAGTGATGCTTTTATTAAAATAAATGATTTGCTTAAGTCTGAGCAACTATTCGATGCTATTATTGTCGATTTACCCGATCCTAGCCACCCCGACCTAAACAAGCTGTATAGCGTTAACTTTTATGCTCGCTTAAGACAACTACTTAGTGGCGATGGTTTAATTGCAATTCAATCAACTAGCCCATATCACGCCAAAAGCTCTTTTATATCTATAGGTAAAACATTGAGCGCGGCTGACTTCATTCATGTTCAACAATACCATGACAACGTGCCAAGTTTTGGCGAATGGGGCTGGACAATTGCAGCAAAAATGGGTGCTAGCCCGCTAACAAGACTAAGTAACTTAGATAAGCTACCTGTGCAACCAAGTTGGCTTAATTTAGCAATGTTAAAAGCCGCTTTTATTTTTCCAAATGACTTCTATCATGATAAGGATAATATTAGTGTTAATATGTTAGGCAGCCACACTTTGTATCAGTTACACCAACAAGCATGGCAAGATCAACAAGGGATACAATAGCACAGTGCAAAAAGTAATAGCTTAGAGTTACAATGAATTACATTAACCTTAGAAAAAACACTTGACATAATATGTCGAGATGCTAAATTAAACCACGTTGACATATTATGTCAGCGTCCATTGATAGTAGAGTAAATATTAAGGATAGGAAATACATGAACATTCATACTATAGCCGATTATTTAAATAGCTTGGCCGATAATTCAGAGACAGGGATGAATTTTGACTGTCAACCAATTTCAGGTGAAGTCGATGTGTTGCAAATTACTATTTTGGGACGAGAAGAATTGCCCATTTTTGTTTCAGTAACCGACGACCAAATACTTTGTATTAGCTACCTTTGGGGCGTTGATGAAGTAAAACCAGACAGTTTAGCTGCAATGCATGAGAGTATGCTCGAAATGAATATTCCCATGCCATTATCATCATTTTCAAAAATTGGTGATAAGTATGTGATTTTTGGTGCACTTTCAATCAGCTCAACTTTTAATGATTTAGAGCATGAGCTAGCCGTACTAAGTAATAACTCATTAGAAGTTATTGATGATATGAGCGACTACCTTTTATAAATTAAAAGCAAATCACAGCTGATAGTAAGAACAGAATTAACGGAGAAAATTATGAGTATATTTAAAAAAATTATGACTGCAATTCGCGGCGGTGCTTCAGAAGCAGGCGAAGCTATTGTTGATGCTAATGCAACCCGTATTTTTGAACAAGAAATTCGCGATGCTGAAAATCATTTAACCAAAGCAAAACGTGACTTAACAGGCGTGATGGCTGAGCAAATGTCAGCACAACGTGAGGTAACACGTCTGACCAAAGAAATTAGCGAGCATGAAGGCTATGCCGGACAAGCACTAGAAAAAGGTGATGAAGCTTTAGCTCTGGCAGTAGCTGAAAAAATAGCTAACCTTGAGAGTGATTTAGCTGACCAACAACAAGCGCATGATAGTTTTGCTGGCAATGCTAACCGCTTAAAAGAGTTAGTTAAGAAAAGTGAACGTCAAGTTAGCGAGCATAAACGTCAATTGTCTATGGTAAAAACCACAGAAAGCGTACAAAAAGCCACCTCTGCTATTACTGATAATTTTTCCTCGAGCAACTCAAAGCTGCTTAGTGCTAAAGACTCTTTAGAGCGCATTAAAGCCAAGCAACAAAAGTTTGATGATAAAATGAAAGCAGCAGAAGTGCTTGATTCAGAAAACTCAGACACTTCATTGGCGGCGCAATTAAAAGCAGCAGGTATTGGCTCACAAGAAAGCAGTGCCAATTCAGTATTAGATCGTATTAAAGCTAAACAAAAGTAAAAAACAAATATCGAGTAGCAAGCTAAAAATCTACTCGATATTTTTACTCTATTGGAGAGTAATAAATAATGAGTTTTCTCAAAAAAATATTTAATAAATCAGAACAAAAGCAACGTCAACTAACCCAAGTTAGCCAACTTTTAATTGGGGATATCATAGTGTTAACTGACAGTTTTGCTTTGCCAGAAATCTTGCGCAATCAACAGCTACAAGTAACGGCTGTAAATAGTTATGAGTATGAACAAAGCACGCAATTAGAATGGACACTCCAAGGAAATAACGAACTACAGATATTTTTATCTTTAGATGTAGATGATTCAACTGAATTAAAGTTTGCATTAAAAATAGAACACGATGATGTTGAAACATTGTTTGATTTGGACAATTTTTCTGAAATATTTGATGAGCCCGGACAAGCATTTCTAGATCGAAAAGCTGATAACCCACAAACAACAAATTGGAGCAGTGAGCAATACCAGCAAAGCGTTTTTGCAAAGGTGGGGTATTTTCATCGCAAAGATCACCGCAGTGAAAGCCTAAGCGCTTATGAAGGCAAAGATAGTGGTGAACAGTTTGAACTTTACAGCTTGTACAACGAAGATCAAAGCAAAGGCATCGACATAGAGGTCTGGCAAGATGGTGATACCGATGTGTTTCTCACACTATTTAGACCAATGACTGATATTATTGATATGTATTCTGCTAGCTAGATGGAGAACACAGTATGACTAAAAAAATGCCTGACAAGTGGAAATCATCAATAAAAGCCATTAAAGCAGTGCAAGTTGCCTTTGATATGGATGAAAAAATTCAACTTTCTATTAGAAAAGAAGCCCTTGATGCAGGCTTAAGCCCATCAGATCAAATTCGAGATATCTTAGGTTTAGCGATTAACAAACGCCCTAAACGCCCTCGCCTTACCGTTAGTTTAGCCCCTGATGATTATCAAGTTTTAGCTGAAAAATATGGTTTAAAAGCAGAGCAACAGCTTGAAATAAAGAAAAAATTAATGGATGAATTGATTGAGCATGTTAATCACAAGTGAGATAACCAGTTTACTCTTTTTTGATAAAGCAACTGAACCCCTTAGTTATTATTTACGACCATGGTAAATGAAGTGAGGGTTTGTAAATAATATCTCGCTTTATTTTCCCCCATAAAGGCTCAGGATAGTCATTAAAGCTTTTTTGCTGTACTAGAAAATCGCTTAGATCTTTGGCAAAATCATCGCCATAACTTGCAAGCTGCTTTGGAAAGACTTCATCAATAACATGCTGATAAACTTCAATATCGGCCTGATTAGCTTCTTGAATTAAATCTTTTATGTATTGATTACCTTGATAATCTAACGGTGCTTTTCCTTGAGAAAAATTTCGTGATTGATAGTTAATTGCAAATTTTGGCTCATTTAAGTATTTCTTCAGTAAGATCAAAGACTCATCAAATCTTTCAGTTAAACCAATACAGCCTATTTTTTTACTCATAACATCAATAGCTTGAGCAGAGTCTTCATTGCCACAAAGCCAACGTGTTTGCACATTACGGCGACTGCTATCAGCAGCAAATTCTTCCAAACGCGGTAAAGTACACTGCTCCATTCTACCACGGTAATGATGATGAAAATTTGAAATAAAGCGCTTGCTCGGATCGCGCAAAAAAGTGAAATATTTCACATTGGGTAAAGTACTCTCTAAATCAGTAAAACAGCAAACTCTATGACCGGTAATACCTGAAAGATTTGGATAAAGTGTTTTCATCCATTGCAAGTTTTCTGGCTTTAACCAAGGGGTAATTTTTCTAACCCGAGTAGGACATTTTACATCACAATGATCCGCGCCAAATGAGCGTCTAAAAATAGATCTTAATGTTGTTCCCGCTGTTTTAGGAATATGAATAAAGGCATACATAGTTAATTTCCAAAAAAATTGATAAAGCCAAAGCTGCCGATTAACTTTTTATTGTGTAATGACGTAAAACAAAAAGCAATTAGCGAGCATGATACAGTGAATAGCCACGTGCAGCTTTACTTAATTTACCTGGAGTCATTTTCACAATAGTACCTAGCTGCTCTGCCAATATAAAAAGAGCTTCTTTGTTACCATTAACTAACTCTATTTCTAATTCGTTAATCGCTAATTTAGGAGCCTTAGCAGAGGTAGTAATTTCTCCTCTATCTAATGCCAATTCAATGATACTGTCATCTTGATGAATAAGCCAAGTTTGTCGGAAAAAGTTGGTAGAAAAAATAACCTGCAATTGTTTTTCCAATGCCTCAACATTAGTGTTCTGGGGCCAAATACTTTTTGGAAACAAAGCGAGCTTTAAGCTATTATCGGCAATATCAACATTGTATTCAGGTCGTTGATGTAAACAACCTTCAACTTTGCCAGCTGTTTTAATGGTTTGTTCATAACGACCAGCTACTGTTCGTATTCTTAAGCCAAAATCCATTGCTCTTAATGCTAAATTATCGGTGTCATAATAATCATTAGTTAACTGATGGCTTTTAATTTCAAATGATATATTTTGAGCACTAAGCATAGCGGAGATATCATCAGCAACAGCGTCATTGCCGTCATTATTTGCTGATAATTGGTATTTAAGTTCTATTTCTACTGTCATTTTTCTCAAACTTCAATTTTGTGATTCTTAATAGCATACACTAGCCTAATACCAGCCACTATTTATATTACTATCAAAAGCTTGATATAAAAGTGCCAAACACATAATATCAACCTTTCTATGATTTACTTTTATCCAGTGGTTCCCAATGAGTATTTTGACTAAAAACCTAAAGCAGTTAGTGAAACAAAGTGGTCTTGTCTTTTTCATCACTCTTTTTAGCTTACCATGTGTTCAAGCCCAAGAAAGCGTTTTATCCAAAGGTAGACAAGCTTATATTTCAGACAATTTAACCATATTTATGCACGCAGGCCCAGGCACAAATTATCGCATTCTAGGTACTATCAACGCAGGTGCTGAAATAAATACAACCGGCAAATCTGAGAAAGGTTATAGTGAAATTATTGATGAGAAAAATCGTATTACTTGGGTAGAAACAAAATATATTTCTAATGAAGCAGGTTTACGTTTTGTTGTGGCTGAATTAAATGACAAAATAGCGAGTAGTAATAGCTACACTAACCAACTTGATGGTGAACTTAACGAACTGAAAAATTCTGTTGAGTCACTTAATCAGGATAAAAAACAGTTGTCTACACAGCTAGCAAAAACACAAGCTCAGCTTAAAGAAACACAAAGCAAGGTCAAAGACCAAGACACAAAAATATTAACCCAGCGCTTTTATAACGGTGCTATTGTTTTAGGCGTTGGCTTGTTACTCGGTTTGATTTTACCTCGGCTTTTTGCTCGTCGACGCAGCTCAATGGATAGCTGGAGCTAATACAAAGCAAGTAATAAGTAATGAAAATACTAGTAATTCCTAACAGAGGGCGTTCGTATAACGCTGTGCGCCCAGAAGCAGAGTGTTATATTGATTTAGCAAAAGCAGGTCATAATGTCACTATAATGACCTGTGATACTAATGCTTACCTAGAAGAGTATCAAAAAGCCAACCTGAAAATAATTCTTTTACGTTCTCTTAAAAAACATAGCTTAAAAGTAATTAAGCAAATCCATCAGTACATAAAAAAAAATAATATTGATGTTGTTTATGCAACAGAATCAAAAGGTATTCCCAATGCTGCATTTGCTTGTATTGGCACTAACGCCAAAATGATTGCTTATCGTGGTACCACAGGTGGTTTATACAAGAGCGATTTATCTAACTATTTATGTATGCTTCACCCTAGAATCGATGCGGTAATTTGCGTATCAAAAGCGGTAACTAACTATGTTAGACCCAAAATGCGCAAAGCCATTCAAAACAAAGTAAAAACTATTTACAAAGGCCATGATTTAGCTTGGTATCAAGATAATGCGGTCAATCTTAGTAGTTTAGCTAGTGAAAGCAAAAATTTTAACATTGTCTGTATTGGTAGCCATAGACCGCAAAAAGGCATGCAATATATGCTTGATGCGATGAAAGAGTTGCGTGACATCAACAATATTAGACTTATCCTTGTTGGCGACAACTTTGATTGCGAGCCCTTTATTAGCCATATCAAAGCAACAGGAATGAATGATAAAATCATTCAAACCGGCTTTCGCTCTGATGTTCCACAAATAGCGAAGGCATGCGATGTATTAGTATTGCCATCGATACGAGAAGGTTTGCCACGTGTAGTACTTGAATCCCTAGCCGTTGGTACGCCAGTAATAACCTCTGCTAATGAAGGTGCGATGGAAATAATAGCAGATCAAGTTAATGGATTTGTTGTTCCTATTGGCGACGGAAAAGCCATTGCCGAGCGCATTCGTTTGTTAACTGAAAACCCTAAACTATTAGCAAAACTAAGTGACAACGCACAAAAAACGATTGCGACTACTATGTCTCACAATAGAACAGTTCAAGAGATGAATGATTTTTTTCAAGCAGTACTTTAACTTTTCGTATCTATGCGCTTCGATCAGGTAACGCAGATATAACTATGTAGGTGAGGTTTTAACCATACAAAAGTAAGCATGAATGCTCACCTACAGTTAAATTAATTGACAAACCTGAGTTATATTCATAGGCAATTAATTTTTTGAAATCAAATCGTAAGCGGCTTGAATATCCTGAGTTTTCTCTTTAGCCGCTTCCATCATTGCCGGTGGTAAACCTTTCGCAATTAATTTATCAGGGTGATGTTGCGACATTAGTTTTCGATAAGCCTTTTTAATATCAGCTTTAGAATCTTCTTTGCTAACCCCTAATATTTTATAAGCATTATCCAATTGTCCAGTGCTGGTTGAGGCATTACCACTATTAAAGTTTTGCGAACTTTGCCCTGCTTGCTGATTAAAAGCCGCACTAGCAATAATCATTTCGAGCAATTTATCTAATTGACGAGCAGAATAACCTAAAAACTTAGCGGTAATGTGTAATACTTCCCGCTCTTTCGCGTCTAAGTCTCCATCAGAAAAAGCCACTTGAATCTGGATCTCTAAAAACATCAACAATAAGTCATGACGATTACCACAAATACGTTTGAACTTGATTAACCGCTCTTTTAATGGAAATCCTGTTGTTTTGCCTTCCCTAAAAGCATCTTGTGCTTGTTGGCGTAATTCATTATTCAAACCAAGCTTATCCATGTAAGCACTGGCAAAAGCAATTTCATGGTTAGTTACTTGCCCTTTAGCTTTAGCAACATGCCCCATCACTGAAAAAGTAGTATAAAAAAAGGCGGCTTGACGAGCAACATCATCTTCTTGCCCTGCGGTAATACCATTAAAATCAAAACCTCGGCCACGGTCAAACATATGCCCTAGCCACATACCTAATAAAGCACCAAATAAGTTTCTACTGAGCATAAAGCCAAACAAAAAACCTAAAACTTTTCCCCAAATACGCATATTTAACTGTTAACCTTAACTATTTACTTGCTAACTCGTAGCTACAAAACGGTAATTGCTATATCATATACGCTTAATCATGCATATTTAAGATAACATTTACAATTAAATGCTTTTTTCCCGACAAACTTTTTCCTTTTTTACTTTGTTTAGCTTGGTATTTTCACTATCTGCACTCGCTGAAAACAAAACCAAACCAACAGAACAACCTAGCCTTCAATGTGCTATCCCAACATTTACTCCTATTGTGCTTAATGCACCCAAAATAATCGATGACAGTATTCAAATTACCTCTAAATACTCGAGCATTGAAAAAGATCGTCTCGCTAATTTTAGCGGTGATGTTACGCTCATTGATAAAAGCCAAATAATAAAAGCGGATCAACTTAACTTTGATCGATTATTAATGACCTTTAATGCCAAAGGCAATATACACTATCAAAATCAAAGTATTGATATTTTAGCAAGCGCACTTAACGCTAGTAATAAAGCTAAACAAAGCACCATGCTAGATGCCGCATACCAGCTTTATGGCAACCCAGGTAATGGTAGTGCGCAGGAATTACAAGTCAGTTCAACACAAGGGTTAAATTTACTCGGCTCTACCTATACTACTTGTGTCGGTGATAACCCCGACTGGCAAATAAAAGCATCAGAAATAAAAATATCAGCCGACGGTAGTGTTGGTGAAGCTTATCATGCGCAAGTGAGGTTATTTGACACACCTATTTTGTACTTGCCTTATTTCACTTTTCCTATTTCTAAACAGCGTAAAAGTGGATTTTTATACCCTAAAATTGGTAGTTCCAGTAATTCTGGATTAGAAATTGAAGCTCCTTATTATTGGAATATAGCGCCCAATATGGATGCTACTATTACTCCCCATTATATGTCTAAGCGGGGTAGCCAACTTAAAACTGAGTTTCGTTATTTATCAGCGCAACAAAGTGGCAGTATTGATTTAGAATATTTAGCTCGTGATAATGATATTAAGTCAAATAACGATGCACGCTATCTAGCTAGGTTTCAACATGTTGGTACCATTTCTGATAATTTTCGCGCTTATCTTGACTATACAACTATTAGTGACGACAACTACTTAGTTGATATAGGGTCGAAGCAGTATAACTCTAACGATGCCTATTTATATCAAATTGGTGAGTTATCTTATTTTGGTGAGCAATGGCAAACAACGGTAAAATTACAAGATTTTGAAGTTTTAGGTAATAACCAAGCAAGTTATAAAACCCTGCCTCATATTGAAGCTTCGGCTCAACAGCCCTTTAGTTTATTTGCCAATAACAGTTTATCTGGTCAGTTTGAACTTTATTCAGAATTAACAAGCTTTCAAGCACCAACCAAGCAGCAAGTTAGTGCTAATCGTTACCATGTTGAAGCAGGCGTTAATTTTCCTATTTCAGCCCCTGCTTGGTTTTTTAATTCTGAATTTAAACTAATGAACACTTATTACCAGCAAGATAACATTCAAGCAGGGAGTGAGCTAACTAAAACGGTTAGTCGTACTTTGCCAAAAATTCGTTTTCATGGTGGTATAAATTTTGACAGAATAATGTCCTTATTTGGTCATAGTTATACTCAAACCATGGAGCCTCAAATACAATATCTATACATACCCGAAAAAGATCAAACCAATATAGGCTTATACGACACCACAATTTTGCAAGATGATTATAATGGTTTATTTAGAGACAGAAACTATAGTGGCCTAGATAGAATATCAGGTGCAAATCAGTATACTTGGGGGCTAACGAGTAGAATATTAGATCAATCAAACTTAGAAGTGTTTCGCTTAAGCTTGGGGCGCATTCAATACTTATCAACAAACAATAGTTTTGATGAAATATTAACCCAGACGAACAATATCAATAATAGGCAAACAGAAAATCAAGAATCTTCTATGGCAGCAAGTTTATTCTATCGTTTAAATCATCAGTGGCAAATCAGTAGTGATATACAATACAATACCATTGACAATTTCACTAATAAGAGTCAAGTTGCCCTAAATTATAAAATTGATAAATATAATTCAGTTCAATTGAACCATAGGTATACTCGTAATGTCTCAAACAGTAGCTTAGAGCAAGTATCACTATTAGCAAACGTTGCCATTAATGCGCAATGGGCATTTGTTGGCCGGTTAACTCAAGATTTAAAAGCAAACCGAAGCCTTGAAAACTATGCAGGGTTGCAGTACGAAAGTTGCTGCTGGGCTGTGCGTGTTGCCTATAGGCGATATATAAACTCAAGCTTCAGTGATGATGACTTGTTTAACGAAAACCGCGATAACTTCAATAGTGGTTTTGAGTTACAATTTATCATTAAAGGGCTAAATGGCAAGCAAGGTGCTATTGGCACACAAGACATGTTTAACTCTAGTATTTTTGGCTATAAACGCCCTTATTATTTACAGAATTAATTAAAGACAACAACTAAGACATAAGAATTCATGAAAAATTTACTTAAAATGTTAATGCTCACCAGTGTGTGTTTTACTGGATTACAATTCACTGCACAAGCTGAAGAAGAACAGCTAGACAAGGTTGCTGCTATTGTGAATGGCGGTGTTGTACTTGAATCAGAGGTACAAGATCTACTGACCAGTATTAAAAAGCAAGCAGAGAAAAATAATCAGTCGCTGCCTTCAGATAAAGCCTTGCGTACCCAAGTTATGGATAAGTTAATTAATGACAGCTTAATCCTACAAATAGGCGAGCGAATGGGAGTGCAAGTAAGTGATGCCCAATTAGATCAAACGATTGCCAACATGGCTCAAGAAAATAAACTAACCCTAGCCCAATTTCGTCAAGCATTGGTTAATGATGGTGAAGACTATGAAAAGTATCGTGAAAATGTTCGTACCGAGTTAGTCTCTGGTGAAGTACGACGTAACAGTGTTGGCAGACGAATCAACATTGCACCCCAAGAAATTTCTAATTTATTAACCTTAATGAAAGAGCAAGCTAACCATGATGTGGAGTATCAGTTGGGACATATCTTAATCGAGTTTCCTGCTAACGCCACCCAAAGCGATATGACCGCGAGCAAAACCAGAGCTGATAAAGTGATTAAGTTATTAAATAAAGGATCTGACTTCAAAAAAATAGCAATTGCTTCATCCGGCGGTGCTAATGCACTTGAAGGGGGTAATTTAGGCTGGAAAAGTATCAACGAAATGCCCACACTTTTCTCTGAGTTAGTCGCTGGTAAAGATAAAGGTAGCATTGTCGGTCCTATACGCAGTGGCTTAGGTTTTAGTATTGTTAAAATTCTCGATATTCGAGGTCGTAAAGTTGTTGAAGTTGAAGAAGTAAAAGCTAGTCATATATTAATCAAGCCCTCTATTATCTTAAGTGAAGAAAAAGCAGCAGCACAATTACAAGGCATGTTAGACCAAATTGAAGCTGGCGAAGCAACCTTTGCTGAACTTGCCAAAGAGTTTTCTCAAGGACCTACATCGGTGCGCGGTGGTGACTTAGGATGGGCAGACCCAACAAGTTATGATCCTGCTTTTAAAGAAGCATTAGCAACCATGAAAATTGGAGAGTATCATAAACCATTTCGCTCATCTTTTGGTTGGCATATAATCCAATTAAACGATCGTCGCATCGTTGATGCAACCTCACATTCTAATAGAAACCGTGTTTATCAAATTCTTTATAATAGAAAATTTGGTGCTGAAAGTGCACGTTGGATAAAAGAAACACGCGATGAAGCTTACATAGAAATTTTTGATCAGGATAAGTAAAATGACCAAACGCATTGCTATTACGCCTGGCGAACCTGCCGGAATAGGGCCTGATTTAGTTATAGCTATTGCTCAACAAGATTGGCCAGTAGAAATAGTTGTTGTCGCTTCAAAAGCACTAATAGCAGCACGTGCGCAGCAGCTAGATTTGCCAATAACGCTTCTTGATTATGATGTTGAATCCCCAGCAACTCCACAAGCTAAAGGCACATTAACGATTTTAGATGTGCCATTATCAGCCCCCTGCATTGCTGGTACACTTGACACCAATAACGGCTCCTATGTGGTTGAAACATTAAAGGTTGCAAGTGACAAAAATATGTCAGGTGAATTGGAAGCCATTGTGACTGGCCCTGTACACAAAGGCTTAATCAATAAAGCGGGCGTACCTTTTAGCGGTCATACTGAGTATTTTGCCAATCAAGCAAATTGTGCTGATGTGGTAATGATGCTTGCTACCACAGGTTTGCGTGTTGCTTTAGTCACCACACATATCCCTCTAGCCTATGTATCTAAAGCCATCACATTTGAGCGCCTGCAAAAAGTAACTCGTATACTTCATCAAGACTTACAAAACAAATTTGGTATTAAGTCACCCACCATCTACGCATGTGGTATCAATCCTCACGCGGGAGAAGATGGTCATTTAGGTCGTGAAGAAATAGAAGTAATGGAACCAGCTTTTGCACAATTACGCAACGAAGGTATGAATATCATCGGCCCTTTACCGGCAGATACCATCTTTCAAGAAAAGTATTTAAAAGAAGCTGATGCCATTTTAAGTATGTTTCATGACCAAGGACTGCCTGTTTTAAAATATAAAGGCTTTGGCTCATCGGTTAATATTACCTTGGGTTTACCCTTTATTCGCACCTCGGTTGATCACGGCACAGCGTTAGATCTTGCAGGTACAGGAGAAGCGGATTCAGGTAGTATGATTGAAGCAATAAAAAGCGCCATTGAATTAGCCAATAGTAGCAAGTAGCAAGTAGCAAGTAGCAAAATTCTAACGAGAACTTATGAACAGCAAAAGCCATTTAGGTCATCAAGCAAAAAAACGATTTGGTCAAAACTTTCTGCATAATGATGCTGTAATTAGCGACATTATTGATGCCATAAACCCTGAATCAGGTGAAAACTTGGTTGAGATTGGCCCTGGGCTTGGCGCGCTCACTGAGCCCGTAGTCGAACGGGCAGAAAAGCTTTCTGTTGTTGAGCTAGACAGAGATTTAGCTCATAGACTGCGCCATCACCCTTTTTTAGCGCCCCATCTAACTATTTATGAAACCGATGCCTTAAACTTTGATTTTTCTCAGTTAGCCAACAATGAAAACCCTTTGCGCATTTTTGGCAATTTGCCTTACAATATTTCTACACCACTAATTTTTCATCTATTAACTTTTAAAGATAAAGTTAAAGATATGCATTTTATGCTGCAAAAAGAAGTGGTGGAACGCATGGCCGCGGGGCCAGACTGTAAAGCTTACGGGCGTTTATCAATCATGACTCAATACCAGTGCCAAGTAATCCCGGTGATGGAAATAGGTCCTGAAGCATTTAAACCCGCACCAAAGGTTGACTCAGCCATTGTTCGTTTAATACCGCATAAAGAAATTAAAAACCCAGTCAAAGACATTGCGGCTCTTAACACGGTTTGTTTAGCTGCTTTTAACCAACGCCGAAAAACCATACGAAATGGTTTTAAAAAATTAATCACTGTTGATCAATTAGCTGGGCTTAATATCGATGCAAATTTACGACCAGAAAATTTATGCCTTGATGATTACATCACACTGGCTAATTTTATTGTTGACAACCCGCCCACAGAGCCAGTTGAGAAAGGCGAGAAAAAACAATCTCGCCGTGCAATGAAAAAAGCGCAAGAGCAAGGCTAATGAATTGTTCTCCTTCTTATAAATACCCTTAGCATCATGAGTATTTATCTCGTTGGCGATATTCAAGGGTGTTATAGCGAGCTACAGGCTTTATTAAAGCAAGTATCCTTCGACTGTGAATCCGACCAATTATATTTAGCCGGAGATCTCGTTGCCCGAGGCCCTGACTCACTCGCTACTTTGCGATTGATAAAATCACTAGGTCAATCAGCTAAAGTAGTATTGGGTAATCATGACTTACACCTTTTAGCTGTTCATGCCGGTTTAAAAACAGTCAAAAAACAAGACAGACTTGATACATTACTTGCGGCAAGCGATGTTGACGAGTTAATGAATTGGTTGGCGCAACAGCCATTATTACAACAAATCGGCACCGACAATGCTTATATGAGTCATGCGGGCATTGCCCCCCAATGGGATTTACAACAAGCTAAACAGCAAGCCAAACTTGCCGAGCAAAAGCTTAGCGCTAACAATAGAAAGCAATGGCTGTCTTTAATGTATGGTGAAAAGCCTAACGACTGGCAGCAAGCTAAAAGCGAAATAGAAAAATTTCGTTATACGATTAATGCCTTTACCCGTATGCGCTATTGTTATGCAAATAAACAGTTAGAATTTGACCATAAATTAGCACCGTCCTCGATAACAAAACAGCAAAAAATAGCATTGCGACCTTGGTACGAACTCTCCTCAACCCTTAATGATACAACTTGGGTGTTTGGCCATTGGGCTGCGCTAATGGGAAGTTGTTCGCACACAAATGCTTATGCTTTAGACACTGGCTGTGTCTGGGGTAACCATTTAACTATGCTTCGATGGCATGATAAAAAGATGTTTATTGAGCCAGCACATAAACTTAACAATAAAACACATTAAGGGGTGAAAAAGCTGTACAGCTTGATATACTCAAATGACTCACAGTTTTTGTTGGTAAATATCTGTTAACTATCTATTAGCTACTTTTTTTCAATGCTAAATATATAAGATAATCTGCCGATACAAAGTGGGCAACTAGATAAATGCTTTAAATGGATGCAAAGCAATAAGAAAATTACTCAAAATAATAAAAATGAACTAACATAATAGAATAATTGATTCATAAGCATGTATCTCTTCTTCTATAACTAATGCATTTGTTTAATACTAATTGGTGATATTTATGAATTTAACTGTAGCGATGAAAATCATTGGTGGTTTTGCCATCATTTCAATTCTACTTATTTTAACTAGCGTGATTTCTTTACTTAACTTAAACACGATTAGTGACTCAACTAGCCAACAAAACCAATTAGCGATCCCAACGTTAAAAGGTAGCAACAAACTTTCTTTACAGCTAGGGCAAATGGCAAACTCAACCTTAAAAGGTTATTATCAGGCTGACTTAGCACTATTAGCTGAAAATTTAGCCTCATATCAGAGTATAAAATCTCAATTTACCCCCGCATTTAAACAATTAAAAACCTTAGTACAAAATGAAAGTAATTTGCTGAACAACCTCAACAAAGCCACACAAGTATTAACTTCATTTGAAAAAGAAGCGCAAGACGTATTCGACAACAGAAAAGCTTCTATTGAGCAAAAAAATATTTTAAGTGACAAAGTAGGTGATTTAGAAGAAAAAGCTGATGACGCGGTAACCTTGTTATTAGATTTAGCAGATCACCGCTTAGCTGATACTAAACTACAACGAGCCATTAGTTTAAGTGAGCAGTTAGAGAACCAATTTAACGCTATTGTTTCTTCTTCTTTAGAGTATCGTGATACCTTATCAGACGACACCGCAGAGTTAATCAAAAGTGAAATTTCATTTAGCTTACAAAATGCTAAAAGCTCTGTTGATGACATTAAGGCGGAATTATCTATGTACAAGCTTGATGATACCGCAGAAGAGCTTGCGGACTCGTTTTCATCTATAGAAGAGTTACTTTCTGCTGATACCGGTATTTTATTTCATAAAAATGCGCAACTAACCGCTAATAGAAAAGCCAATGAAATGTTAAAGGCGGTTGAAGAAAACACCACTAAAATAACAAAAATTTTAGATACTCAAGTAGACCTAGCCAACCAAGCAACACTCGCGGCTAGCGAACTAGTTAAAAGCTCGGTTTCTAGTGGTAACAGTCAAACGACACTGATTGCTATTATTTCAATAATTATCGCTGTTGTTATTGCCCGTTTTACACTTATAAGTATTACTCGCCCATTAAGCCGTGTAAACGACATGCTTAATATTGTAGCTTCTGGCGACCTTTCTCATAAACTAGATGAAAGTGGTCAGGATGAGTTTGCGCAATTATCTAAAAACTGTAACTTGTTAATTGATAGCTTGCGTAACTTAATTGAAAGCATAGTTAATCGTTCCTCACAACTTGCTGCCGCTGCAGAGCAAACTTCAGCAGTTACCGCAGAAAGCACCACCGCTATTGAAGAGCAACGAAACCAAGTAGAACAGGCTGCTTCTGCAACTACCGAAATGAGCAGTACCTCACAAAGCGTTTTAGCTAGTGCCAACGATGCCTTAGGTGAAATTAAGCATGCAGATGAAGAAGCTGAGCGAGTTAAAACAATTTCCGTACGTAATCGAGATACAATCGAGCAATTAGCAAATGAGGTTGACTCTGCCGCGCAAGTTATTAATCAGTTACAACAAGACAGCGCCTCTATTGGCGGGATACTAGATGTTATTCGTGGTATTGCAGAGCAAACTAACTTACTGGCTTTAAACGCTGCCATTGAAGCTGCTCGAGCGGGTGAACAAGGTCGAGGCTTTGCTGTTGTTGCCGATGAAGTTCGTACTTTGGCAAGTAGAACGCAAGAATCAACTTCTGAAATTCAAACCATGATTGAATCATTGCAAACAGGTGCGGGCAAAGCCGTTACCGTGATGGATACCGGTAAGTCAAAAGCGGCCGACTGTGTAAGCCAGTCTGAAGAAGCAGATAAAGCTTTAGAAACTATTACACACGCTGTACACGAAGCCTTTGATCGTAGTTCTCAAATTGCGACGGCAGCTGAAGAGCAAAGTGTGGTAGCTCATGAAATCAGTGAAAATCTAGAATCAATTGTAGCTATTGCTGAGCAAACTACTGCGGGATCACAACAAACAGCAGCTTCAAGCAGCGAAGTAGCCAAACTCTCTGAAGAGTTACAGCAATCGGTACAAGAGTTTAAGTTATAACCTAAAGCTTAAGCTCTCATAAAAAACAAAAGCCAGCCTTGTCATACAAGGCTGGCTTTTTAATGCTTAAATATTGCTTCTTCATTCAACCTCAATGGAACATTGCAACCTTCCTCTTATACCATTTAGGCTATTATAAAGAATAAAGCTACATGACTGCGCCTGCCCCTCGGCTAAAGTTATTTTCATAGATGAGAACTTGTTCGCACTTATAGCGCGATTAAAACCCTGCCTATAACACGTTTAAAGCTTAAAAGTGGTTTGTATCTATGCCTATTAACAATTTTTTTAAATTAAACCATCTCAGCTTCCCCTTATGTATGCAACCACTTGAAACGACAGCATGTTATAATTGATACTTTATATGGCCAGCATGAAATTTGTCCATAAAAAAACCAGCAACGCGAGTTGCTGGTTTTTTAACACTTTAGTAATAACTATTTAGAAGTTATAAGTTGCTTTTACGTAGTAGTAACCGCCGTTAAAATCAAATGGACCACTTTCGTAATACACTGCACCTAACACACCTAAAGTACCATCTTTAAGTTTTTGCGCTTCTTGATCAAACAAGTTATTAGCACCTGCAGAAAGTGTCACAGCATCATTTAAGAAGTAACTAACTTCAGCATCAAAGGTAAATGCTGAGTCAGCGTACTCAGAGCCCCAATCAGAAGTATCATCGGCATGAGTTGCATAATATTCACCGAAATAGTTGGCACGAATAAACATGCTTACATCTTCCCAACTTTGAGCAATAGTAAAGGTACCACGGTTATCAGGTAAACCATCTTCTAAACGGCGAACTTTACCTAATGATGTAGTATTAATATCAAACTTATCAACTGTAGTATCATTATAGTTCCAAGCCAAACTCAACTGTGTATCACCACCCATTAACTCCATAGAGTAGTTAGCTACAATATCAATACCTTGTGTTGTGGTATCAAATGAGTTTTGGAAGAAAGTCACGCCATCAATTAACTCAGGGTTTTTAACACCTAACTCTCTAAGTGCCGCATAATCATTTGCGTTAACGGTAATTTGGCTAGATTGTGCAATACGGTCGGTTACTTCAATATTGTAGTAATCTACGGTCATGAAGAAATCACCTAGCTCTAACACCGCACCAACAGCAAAACTAATTGATTCTTCTGGTGTTAATTCAGATGCACCATAAAACTGTGGAATAATATCCGTAGGTGGCGATAAGAAGGTTTGAATTAAGTTACCGTTTATAATTGAGGTTTGGGTATTAACTACGTTTGCTTGACCAACCGTAGGCGCTCTAAAACCAGTACTATGAGATGCACGAAGCGAGAATGCATCATTAACTTGATATTGCGCGGTTAGTTTATAGTTAGTAGTAGAGCCAAAAGAAGAGAAATCTTCAAAGCGTAATGCACCACCAACCAATAAATCTTCAGTTAGGTAAGCTTCAACGTCAATATATGCCGCCATATTACGACGAACATTTTCACCTGCTGATTCTGGACCAAAACCTTTGAAACCATGTGAGCCAATGTTAAAGCCTTGATCAGCGTATGCTCCTGCTTTCCATGAAGCCTCTTCACCAGCGACTATTTCAAAGCTTTCTTCACGCCATTCAATACCTGATGCAAAGTTAAGCTCATCATCTAGCCCAATATCAAAACTACGTACTAGGTCAAAGTTAAAGGTTTTTTCCAGTTGAATATATTTACCGGTTTTAAAGTTAGTTTGCGTTAGCTCCGGATTTTCTTGGTTAATACCAAGCGAAGGGTTCAAACTATTATTTAAATAAAATGAAGACTCGTTACGACCAACGATACCACTAAGATCAAAATACCAATCTTTTAAGAAGCCTGAGCTAATATCACCTCTAGTACCAATAGTTAACGAGGTATCTGTTATATTACCGCCAAATCTAGGGGTATAGCCTCCTGGCATAACTTGGTTCATAGAGAAACAGTTCGGATCCGCCACCATATCTTGATATGCTTGCGTAGCAAGTACATTAGGTACATTAGCAGGCACAACAGAACAAGTACGTTCAGCGCCTTGAGATTGGCCAACATCACCTACTAATAAAGTTTCACCACCATCAAGAGAGAAAACATTACCACGATTATGTGGGTTACGGTAGTAGAACCCCCCTTCCACATCACGTTCTGAATAGTTACCAAACATGTAAAATTCTTTATCGTTGCCTAAATCCAAGCCAACATTACCAAAAAGAGTAATATCATCTTTAATTTCTGGTGCACCCCAAATTTGTGCTGGATCTTGAATAAATTGATTACCTGCATCAGCTAAGGCTTGAGCATCAGGACGTTGCACAGAGCGACTAGTGGCATCAGCATTTTTGTATTGAAAACTCAAGTTAACAAAACCATCGTCGGTAAACGGCATACCTACATTACCGTCAATTACGGTAGAAGTGCCATCACCTTCATAATATTCGCCTTGTTTAACCGAGAGTGAACCACCGTCAGCATCATCTTTTAAAACAAAGTTCATTACACCCGCAATAGCATCTGAGCCGTATTGTGCGGAGGCACCGTCACGTAATACTTCAACTTGTTTTAAACCAGCACTAGGAATAACAGAAATATCGGCACCTTGAGCACCATCATTTACACCACCACCTTGGAATGCAATAACAGAAGCACGGTGACGTCGTTTACCGTTTAATAGAATTAAGGTACTGTCTGATGATAAGCCACGTAAGTTTACTGGACGTATTAAAGTAGCAGCGTCTGAAATAGGTTGGGCGCGAACACTAAAAGAAGGAACAGCACTTTGTAATTGATCAAGCATATCACTTGAACCACTTTTACCTAATTCATCACCACCAACAATATCAATGGGTACCGGTGAATCAGAAATAGAGCGAGGAGCCGAGCGAGTACCAACAACAGCGATACGTTCAACTTGTTCTTCTTTTGCTGAATCAGCTTCTTCAGCGGCATAAGCAGGTGCAGTGCCTAACGCTACACCCACAGCTAGGGCTAACGTAGTAGCACGAAATATAGTAGACATGTTATTTCCTTCTGAATGTTTATTATTTTATATAATGTTTTTTTATAGTATTTTTACCATTAAATTAACAAAAAGCTCATCAATCAAATAGTAATTGTTAGTATAATTAATAACTAACAATTAATATTTATAAGACACAAATGAACGCTTTACAAGTAAATCACCCTAAAAAAATCATATATTATCAATAATGATAAAAATAACATTTGCATAACTACGAAAGACAGTCTACTAACTACATTATCATTAAAGCATGTAAAAGCTCCACACCACTTAGATTTAGCTATTTTTAGTTAGTTAAGGCTGCTACGAAAAAACTAGTAAGAATGAATTTTTATTAAAAAAAACCTAATAAAAAATTATTGTTAAATAATATTAACAAAAAAATGAGAAAATTAATTAAACACATAAACTTACAGAGAATTAACAGCTTATTGACATTTACATCTACTCTTTTCTTGAGCTAATAGGTACTTTTTTAAAAACGCTAATACCAAAATCACTACAAAGTAGACCAAAAAGAAATGACTATGTAAAAGCTGAAATATTTATATTCGGTTATTCACATTTTTATTGACATAAAAGAGTAGCAATATATAATTCAGCTCGCTTGAAGTTAGTTTTATTTTTTTGTACACCATTTCGACGTTATCATAGTTAGTAGCTCGTCCTGATTTATAAGTAATAGCAACTTTTTTTAGCAAACCTGCTATTTTTCTTTATTTGAATCCTTTTACGTTTGTAAATAATAGAAAGAAAGCACATTTACTCTTAAAATATATAGGATGACTAATATGTCTACTACTACTGGTACAGTTAAATGGTTTAACGAAGCTAAAGGTTTCGGTTTCATCGAGCAAGAAAATGGTCCAGACGTTTTCGCACATTTCAACGCAATCGTTGGTGAAGGTTTCAAAACTTTAGCTGAAGGTCAAAAAGTTGAATTCACAGTTACTGATGGTCAAAAAGGCCCTCAAGCTGAGAACATTGTTGCACTTTAATTTTTATTAATTAAAGTCACAAAAAAGCGAGTTACCATACGGAACTCGCTTTTTTTGTGTGTATAATTTACTAAAGTGCAAACAAGTTACTAGCGCGAACAAGTTCCCGCCTACGGGGAAAACGATGTAGACGGGATTTTAATCGCGCTTGAAAAACTAGTAAATAGTCACTGATGTTGGACTTAGTACCGATAAAATACTTAACCGCTCTAAATCACAATAATCTATTGCCGTTCGTAACATGTCATCGTTAATGCTTAATGAGGTTAATTGTAATTCATTAACTAATTGTTGCTGATTTTTTGTTTTAGCAAAAGTTTGTTGTGTCATTATTCGCTTAGCAATATAAAGTAACTGAGTTTCATTATTAACCAAGCTGAAATCTTCCTCGTCTTGATTACGGATGGGGGCTACTAAATTATAAGGTAACTGCCACAATTTTAATAACTCAGCACCACACTCGCCATAGGTAAACCCCAAAACATCTTGCTGAATATGCCAAGGCAAAGCATTACTTTCTCTACTTTGGCATTCTGTTATCTTATCGGCAGAAATTTGTTTAATCACTAATTCGCCCAGATTATGCAACAAGCCTAAAATAAATAACCGCTCTGCGTTGGGTACATTTAGACTACAACCTAAAAATTTTATTAATAAAGCACAATCAACACTTTTTTCCCAAAACTCATCTAAATAAGTCTGTTCCGCATTAATCGATTTAAAGGCCTGAGTTGTAAAGTAGGCAATCACTAGGTTATATACTTCAGTGATCCCTAACACCAAAACAGCTTTTGAAATGGTATCTATTTTGCCTGGGTAGTTAAAAAATGAGCTATTAGAGAGTTTTAAAATTGTGCCGGCAAGTGCAGGATCAATTAAAATAACTTCACTTATATCGTCAATAGTTGACGATTCATCATCTATTAACTCTTTAATACGAATAAAGGAATCCGACAAAACAAAAATTTCATCTGCTTGGTCGGCATATTCTGTAGCATTCATAAATGGTTATCCAAGGGTGAATAAGCAAGGTTAATGGTTCTCTTATAAATTTAGCACAATTTAAAAAAAGCGACTTAATATTCAACACTTATTTGATAAGATGAAAACTTACGCATATTAATAACACCTTGTTCAAAAATTAAATATTGTCCTTTAATACCTAGTAATATGCCTGATACTATTGGCATTTTATCAAAATTAAAGGAGCTAATTTTAGTTAAATACTGGCTAACAGGGTAGTTAATTTCAACAACTTTTTCATCTAATAACTGCACCGCATCACTGCCAAATTTCAACGTTATATCCGCTAAACGCGCTTCAATTTTTGGTATCAACATTTTTGCTTGAGCTTTTAAGTCAATACTTTCATTGCTGCCCTTCAACATTGCCCGCCAATTAGTTTTATCGCCTATAAACTCAGCCAATGCAGTTTCAACTAAGCCCGACTGTAAGCGAGTGCTTACTTTAAAAATAGGCAAAGCTTGTGTAGCACCTTGATCGATCCAGCGTGTCGGTATTTGTGTGTGTCTGGTAATGCCAACTTTCAAAGCCGAAGTATTAGACAAATAAACATAATGATCAACCATACAGTGTTGCTCCCCCCACTGCGGCTCTCGACAAGTGCCCAAATGATGATGGCAAGTTTCAGGTTTCATAATGCACATATCGCACTGCGCTAGTTTGAGCATGCAAGGGTAACAAAAACCTTGGGAGTAACTTTTTTTAGTGCTTTTACCACAGTGCTTACATGCAATTTTGTTATGAAAATGTAATGTTAACTCTTTACCTATTAATGGATTCAAAGCAATACTTTGTTGTTCGCCTTCTTCATTAATAGCAGCTAAAGGCAGCTGATACTGCACTATATTATTGTCATCTAACTGGGCTGTTAATTTTTCTAATGCGCCTATGGCTGAAATTGGCATAGTTACTCTCTATTGTCTTATTTTTATGGTGTTATCTTTTAAAATTTAATTTTTTGCCGTGTTTGCTTAACTGTTTTTCTATTGGCTTTACTGGTTAGTCTTCGTTGAACAGAGCCTTTTGTCGGTTTAGTCTCTCGTCGCTTTTTTTGTATTACCATCACGGATAATATTAATGCTTTTAAACGTTTTAACGCATCTTCTTTATTCATTTCTTGCGTTCTAAAAGACTGCGCTTTAATAATAATCACCCCTTCTTTGGAAATTCGACTATCATTGCAAGCGAGTAATCTCTCTTTATAAACCGCTGGCAATGTTGAATGGTTAATATCAAAACGTAAATGAATAGCAGTAGCAACTTTATTAACCCGCTGGCCACCATTACCCATAGCGCGTATAGCACTCAGTTCAATTTCCCAGTCAGCTAAACTCACGCTATTTGATATCTCTAACACTTTTCTTTACCATTGATTTATGCAATTGTTCTTCTTCGCCATGCTCACTTAACACTAATGACCACAAGCACTAATGACTACAAACAATACTTGGTTCGTCTATTTCTTACGTTGTAATGATAATAGTTTGTACGCTGGCATCACTACCGACATTGAGCGCCGCCTGTATCAGCACAATCATAGCAAGCTTGGCGCTAAGTATACTAGAGCAAAACGCCCAGTAACACTCGCCTTTATTGAAACAGCCTCAAATAAAAGCAGTGCCAGTAAACGCGAGTATCAACTAAAACAACTAAGTAAAGCGCAAAAAGAGCAATTAGTGAGAAACTACACCGTTAAAAATGGCGTTTTGTAGAGGTCTGCTTAGTGTATTTTCACGCTATATTTTTCGATTTATCAGGTAAACACTGTTAGAATGCCCCGTTTTGTAAAATTGAAGTAACCATTTATGTCTGAAGATATGTCAAAAGAAACCATGTTTATTGAGAATTACTGTTCTATCGGTAACGAGAAAATTAGCTTTACTCGTCAGCAAGGTAGTGATTTTGCCAAGCAAGTGGCTGATGATTTTAACCCGCTACACAATGTTGAAGCTAAACGTTTTTGTGTGCCGGGCGATCTATTGTTTTCAGTAATCATCGCCAAAGCCGGTTTGCATAAAGACATGAGCTTTAACTTTTCCGGTATGGTCAATGACGGTATTACGCTTACTTTTCCTACCAAAATAGCAGATAGCTTTGATGTCATTGACGATAAGGGTAAAACTTATTTAACCGTTGAAGCCAGTGATGAGAAAACCCACTGCCCTGCTTTAATCAATGCATTAACAAAAGCTTACGTTGACTTTTCTGGCCATACTTTTCCTGATATTTTAGTAAAATTAATGGCTGAAAATAATGTCATGATCAATCCATCTCGTCCTATGGTTATGTATCAGTGCATGAAAATAAAACTCGAACGCCTTGATATCACCACATTGTCGTTAAAGCTTGCGCAAACAAGTTTGTCCATTGACGGTAAACGTGGCGATGCATGGTTAGAGTTTGATTTAATCAGCGAGGGTGAAGTAGTAGGACACGGTAAAAAACACATGTTATTAAGTGGTTTACGCGAGTATTGTCCAGATAATATTGATGCTTTAATTGCCCAATATAAAGAAAGTAAAACTAAGTACAATACTGCGATAAACGCCTAGTCGTCGACTTGATATTGTTGCTCAAAGGCTAGCCGCTGGCTTTGCTTATTTTCACTACAAGCTGCAAATACAGATAAGTTTTTAGGACGCTGGCAGTGAATGGGTTGTTGATAAAATACCAACCAAGCTTGCTTTTTATCTCCATGATATTTTGACTTTATCACAATAGCATTACTGGTTTTAAATGGCGTGCCTGCATTTATTGTTTTGCGCTTTCTATTGTTGATGCCAGTATTGGTAACTACTGTGTTTTTTTGATTTTTTTTCTTCGCTTTTTTCTTGCTTTTACCACTCGAATTTTCACACTGCCACCACTTAGCGCGCGCTTTATCTTCTCGGTCACGTAAACTCAAGCCTCGCTTAGCTGAATAACCATTTCGTTGCATTGCCTGAATATTATGAAGTTTTGCTAATAGTGGCTTGCAGCGTTTTTTGGCCTCACTTATGGGCACAAATAAGCATAGCAAGATAATAACAAAGGTAAGTTTACGCTGGTGCATACATTCAATCCTTGAATAGTTTTTGTATTGGGCAATTTCCTATTCTTTTAAGCATAGCCTAAAATTAGACTATGCTAAATAATACCAATTGAAATAATGAATCACTTAAACATGGATGTTACTGATGAAAATACCCTTAGTTATTTTTCTATTATTGCTTATGCATATATCTACAACCACTACTCAGGCAGACACTTATACAAAACCTGAAATTCAACAGGCAAAAAGCTATAAAGCCGTTGATGATATCAAGGCATATTGGATTTCAGAAAAGCTCGATGGTATGCGTGGTTATTGGGATGGTAAACAGCTTTTAACTCGCCAAGGTAATCTTATTCATAGCCCTAAGTGGTTTACTCAAAATTGGCCAACAACAGCAATGGACGGTGAATTGTGGGGTGGTCGAAATAAATTCCAACAAACAATCTCTTGTGTTAGAAAAACAATTATTGATGAAAGTTGTTGGCGAAAAATTCACTTCATGATTTTTGACTTACCAAAAAACACCAAGATTTTCACTGAGCGTATTAAAGTTATGCAACAAATAACTCGTCAAACCAATTCAACTTATTTAGCTATGATCAAACAGTTTAAGATAGCGACTATTGAACAATTAGAAGCAAAACTTGATGACATTATTAACAATCATGGCGAAGGTTTGATGCTGCATCTTGGCAGCGCCTATTACACTGCGGGTCGAACATCAAATATTCTCAAACTTAAAAAGCATCAAGATGCTGAAGCAAGAGTAATTGCTCATCTTATGGGCAAAGGTAAATATCAAGGTTTGTTAGGCGCGTTACAAGTTAAAACAGTAGATGGTGTTATCTTTAAAATTGGCTCAGGTTTTACTGACCATGAGCGTGCAAACCCACCTCAAATCGGTAGCATTATTACTTATAAATACAATGGTAAAACCCAAGCTGGTATTCCAAGGTTTGCTCGTTATTGGCGTATTAGAAGAACAGAGTAACTGCTTAAACATTCACGTTATATTGTTTATGGATTATAAGTAAAAATGAGTACCTTTAACCCTTTTCCCTGATGAGCTTCTTTAAATACCTCAGGGTTAGCAATGCGCTGCTCAAAGTCACAATCAGGGCATTCTCGTGCAACTTCACCCTTTAAAAATTGCTCATCTAAGTCAGGCGAGTTCAAGCACAGCATCAATTTAGCGCCAGCATTCATCCATTGGGGTATTTTACGAATTATTTTAGCGTAATCTCGGGCAATATTAACGCTGCCTTTTTGAAATGAAGGCGGATCACAAATTAATAAATCATACTTGCCATATTTTTTAATGCGGCTGTTTGATTTGAATATATCAACCCCCTCAAAAATAACTTGTTTACCATCTTTTTTCGCTAATTTATTTAACTGATGATTCTCGCGCCCTTTACTCAATGACGCCTTACTTAAATCAATATTAACCACTTTAGTTGCCCCAGCCGCAGTAGCCGCCACAGAAAAAGCACAAGTATAAGCAAACAAGTTAAGTACATTGCTGTTTTTTGCATGCTGCTTAACCCAAGAGCGACCATTAGCCATATCAAGAAACAAACCACTATTTTGCGCTTTGCCTAATTCAATATGATAAGCAAGACCATTTTCACTAACCACAGTGCGCTCGATATCTTCGCCTAGCAAGACTTGAGTAGGCGCAAATTTCTCATAACGACGTTGCACCTGCACACTTTTGCATTCACTTGTTAACGCTTGCAATGCTTTAGCTTGGGTTAACAGCCAATTTTCATCAACTGCTTGATAAAGGGTAATTAAAATAACCGGTGATAACCAATCAACATTCACATGAGACAAATTATCATAAGCATGCCCACGTCCATGAAAAAGTCGTTGGCAGTCAGTAAAGTCGGTGGCAGAAATGTGTTCAATCATTTAAAAGCTCAAATCAAGAAAAATACACGCTTTTTGCCATCCGTGGCACCGCGACATACCGTTCATCCTGAACATAAAAAAGAGGCCATTAAGACCTCTTAAAAACTACATTATATCGCAATAACAAGCACGGCATCTATCCGAAAATATCATAACCAAAATAAATACGCGCTACAGTGGTGATAAAAATAATAGCCACCACCACAGGAATAAAAGTACTTAAAGAAAAATCAACATACTTAGCTAACACTGACTCGCCAAAATTTTCATTCCCCTCACTGAGCTCTTTATTTAAGTTTTCTTTTTTCCAGCGATAACTGACAAACAAACAAATTAATAAGCCATTTAACGGTAAAATAGTATCGTAGAACATATCAATAATTAAATCGAAAAGTGATTTGCTTTTACCGCCATAACTAGTGATAGAAGTGAGAAAATCAACCATTCCAAATGACAATGCTGACAGTGCTGCAAAAATACCGCCCCAAATAAAGACCTTATTCAATGCCTTTTTACGACTTTTTCCTTTCTCATCCATTAGATATGCAACCGGCACTTCCATAATAGAAACCAGTGAAGTTAATGCCGCAAAAAATACTAATAAAAAGAAAATCCCAGCGATAGCGCTAGCAACAAAATAACCAACGGTGGTTTGCAATGCCAAGAATATTTTCGGTAAAAAGATAAAGATCATTGACACCGAGCTATCACTTAATTCATTAGGATTGATATTAGGATTAAATGAAAATATAGCAGGAAGTACTAACAAGCCAGCAATAAAAGCTACCGAAGTATCGGTAATAGCAACTAAAATAGCTGAGCTTTCTATGTTGGTATTCTTAGCTATATAAGAGCCATAGGTAACTAAAATACCCATCCCCAGTGATAACGAGAAAAAGGCTTGTGCTAAAGCACCACTGACTACCGCTGGTGTTATTTTATCAAGCTCTGGCACTAAGAAAAACTTAACGCCAGCAAAAGCATTATCTAATGTGAGCACAAAAATAACGAGTAAGATCAACATCACAAAAAGTGCTGGCATCATGATTTTAGCACCTTTTTCAATACCATCTTTTACTCCAGCTACCAGAATAAAATAAACTAGACCACCAACAACAGCCATTGCCGCAAATAAATAAGGACTATTAATGATTTCATTAAAAGCTTGTGGCTCTGCCAAGTAAGCTAACTCACCGGTAACTGCTGCGCCAAAATAAATTAAAATCCATACCGTTAAAACCGTATAAAAAACAGCAATCATAAATGGCGTTATAATGCTTAACAAACCCGCAAATCGCCACTTGCTGTCATTATTGCTTAATGCGCCATATGCGCCAACGGGGTTTTTAGCTGTTTTACGGCCAACCGCCATTTCAGCCATCATCACAGGTAAACAAATTAAAATTATGAAGATGGCGTACATCAATAAGAATGCCCCACCTCCATTTTTAGCAGCATTAACGGGAAAACCAACAATATTGCCAATACCAACAGCAGAGCCTGCAGCCGCTAAAATAAAGCCGAGTTTTGAACCAAAATGTTCTCTTGGGGCGTTCATAAACTTCCTTCTCTTCTTTTTATATATACTTATATTATCTTTAAATGTTCGTTTCAAACATGTTGAAGTATCATGAGTATAATTATTATAATTTTTAGTGCTTATGTAGATAACTCAGGTAACGTTGTTTTCGTAGGCGGGAACTTGTTCGCGCTTATATGAGCGCGATTAAAATCCCGCCTACGAGCAGAAAATAATACTTTAATTTCCCATCAACTGAACGAACTGCATAAGTATGTTATTTTTTTATTTGTGACGTTTAATTTCGCCGTTTTTATTATTTAAAGCCGCCTGATGCTAGCAAGCTTTATGAGGCTTGTCTGCATTAATACGCGTATAAATAATCTACGAAGTGTATAGTATTTTGTCCACCATCATTATCTTTAGTACTCATTCTGCTATCTAGAAAAAAGTTTAGGATTCATTACCGTTAAAATACCAATAGCATCATCTGCTGCAATTTCAGTTACTTGCTCTATGTCTTCTTTACTTAACTTTAAGCTTTTACATAGTGATTGGTCGATCACGTCATCATAGTCAAATTCATCAGGGTGACTATCTAACAATGCCAATCTTGATGCCAAATTGAGTAGCTTCACATCTTGATTAATTTGATTACTCTGTGCTTGATTAAAGTGACGAATGGGAATAATAATTTTTTCTGGTAGTTGCCATATTTTTAATAGTGATGCTGAAATGTCGGTATAAGCAAACCCCATTGCTAACTCTTGTAAATCCCAAGGTAAGTTATCTTTACTATATCGCTCACAGCGCTGTGCAACTTCTGGGTTGATTTTTGCTACTAACAGCTCACCAAAATTTTGCAATAAGCCAGCAACAAAAAGCCGTTCAATATCTTTAACCCCCGCTAAAATGGCTAAATTTTTGGTTACTAAACCACAAAAAATACTCATACGCCAAAAGCGCTTAAGATCAATTGATTGATTTTCAAAGTGTTTAAAGGCAGATGCAGCAACATCAACTAACATCATGTTATAAATTGCTTGGGTGCCAATGATAGTGATTGCACGCGAAATAGTGCTGATTTCCCCTGGAAAGCGATAAATAGCACTATTGGCAATTTGTAACAAGCGTGAAGTCATTGAAGGATCAATGCTGATAACATCAGCAAAATCACTAATTTTTGAATTTTCATCCTCCATAAGCGCTTTCACTTTAAAACAAGCATCTGGCAAAGCAAATGAGCCATTGGCTTGCAGTGCGTATTCATGTGCATTCATACAATTTCCTTTTTTATTTTATTCGCTTGTTAAAATGGTATGCCACGGTCTTCTTTAATATTCTCTGTGACCATATAGGTGTTCGTTTGTGCTATTGCCGGTAAGCTCGTTACTTTTTCCAATACTTGTCGGTAACCTTCAATATTTGCAAAACGAATTTTAAGTAAATAATCATAACCACCGGCAATTAAATTGCACTCAACTATTTCCTTTGTTTTCATCACATCCGCTTTAAATTCTTTAAAAACATCAGCCGTTGTTCTATTTAAGGTGACTTGGATAAAAGCGGTCATGCCATAATCGAGTTTATTAGCATCTAAAAAAGCACCATAACGTTTAATATAGCCCTCAGTTTCTAAGCGTTTAACTCGATCTAAACATGGGCTTGCACTTAAGTTTACTTTTTGAGCTAACTCAACATTAGTGATTCGACCATCGGCTTGCAGCGTTTTTAAAATGGTCATATCAATACGATCTAAGGGTTTTATCTTGCTCATAGGTATCATTACGCTAGGATATACTGACTTTAAGCAATAATGACATAGAGTTTGCCTTTAACAAAGCAAAAAGGCGAAACTAAAATGTTTCGCCTTTTATTAATACCAGATATATACCCAAGCCACTTCAAGATGCAGGATTCAGCTGGAATTAGAAACGTCTTTAGGCAAGGCATTGATTGAAGAGAATGGTTATTCCCTTGTCAAAATCAATAACGCTGCATAAAACGTTTCTAAACCAGCCCTTCGGGGACGACTGAGCAAAACATGCTCGTCGTTGCATCTGTTTTTAAGGGGACACCATTAATAAAAAGATGCGCCTTGATCATGATTCGCTCAGTCGTCCTGAAACTCGTATCTTGAAGTGGCTTGGGTATAGAATTGCTGGTGATTTAAAACGTTACGCTGATCTATTCTTCTTCAACTAGCGTCATTAACGAGGTATTGCCTCCTGAGGCGGTCGTATCAATACTGATCGTTTTTTCTGTTAATAAGCGCTGTATCAAGTTGTCAAAATACTCCGACGTTATCACAGGTAAAATTGCGCCACTACGCTGAGCAAGTTTTTCACTCATGTAATGCTTAAGGTTGCAATTACTGTCAACGACTACACCTGCCAATGTTGGATGCGCTAACATTGTCTCTAAATGGGCAAGTTTTGCCACTTGCAAAACTCCTTGTTCTGCGCCCGTGGCAATGAATTTATCTCTAAAAGCAAGTGCCTCTTCATAGAACAAATCAGATACCACTGTGATCACAGTGTTACCCGTAGCGAGCGCCGAAACAAGCGATATTACCCAAAAATGAAAACTGACATTTTCATCAGCAAAACAAAGCACAGTACCGCGGTTTTCTAGGTAGATGATGTTTGATTCACCTGTAGGCCCAGGCAATTCTTGCGGTTTTTTCATGTGTTTTTCAATATTGATTAATTGATCACGAGCTGCCGCTAAAGTATGGTTTAAGTCATCAGCTAAATCATCAACAATACCGACATGAGCAATTTTTGCTAGTAATTGACGAACACATGAAATACGTGTATTTAACTCTTCTGCTCGCCAAGTGTCTTCAGCTTTATCTGCCTTAGCCATTAGATTAAACGCTTGTTGCTGCTCAGTTTTATCGCCAACAAGCGCATTCATTTTAGACGATGATAACTCAACTTTTTCTTCATCCGGTGTTGCTTTTTCTTTCACTAATCGAGTAAGGTAATTTGGTCCACCGGCTTTAGGACCAGTGCCCGATAGCCCTCGCCCTCCAAAAGGTTGCACACCAACAATAGCGCCAATCATATTACGGTTTATATAAATATTACCGGCACGAGAAAGCTTAGCTAATTCAGCTGCTCTATGTTCAATACGAGTATGAATACCCATAGTTAAGCCAAAACCAGTACTATTAATTTTTTCAATTACTTGTTCAATTTCATCACCTTTAAAACGAACAATATGCACACAAGGCCCGAATACTTCTTTAGTTAGCACGCTAATATCACTGATTTCATATAAACGTGGTGCAAAAAAGAAATGACCATCATCATTATTGATTTCGCGACCAACTTCACACTGATATAAAAGCTGGCCATGGCTTTTCATATAATCCGCATGAGCATTAAGCGCATCAAGGGCTTTTTGATCAATAACAGGACCAACATCAGTACTTAGTTTTGCCGGATTACCAACATGCAATTCAGCTAAGGCGCCTTTAAGCATGGTAATAACATTATCAGCAATATCTTCTTGTAAAAATAACACCCGCAGTGCTGAACAGCGCTGACCTGCTGATTGAAAACCTGAAGAAATAACATCATCAACCACTTGTTCTGGCAAGGCAGTAGAGTCGACCACCATACAGTTTTGACCACCCGTTTCAGCAATTAATGGCACTTGATCGCCACCGCGCTGAGCAAGAGTTTGCGAGATGCGTGTGCCAGTTTCGGTAGAGCCTGTGAACATTACCGCAGCAATACGCTCATCAGGCACTATAGTACTGCCCACAGCACTACCACGGGCAATAACCGCTTGCACAACATCAGTTGGTAAACCCACTGATTGCATTAATTCAATGGTGCGCAGCGCAATAAGCCCCGTTTGCTCGGCAGGTTTCGCCAACACAGTATTACCAGTAGCAATAGCAGCGGCAACTTGCCCTAAGAAGATAGCCAGTGGGAAGTTCCATGGGCTGATACAAAGCACAACACCACGCGCTTCAAGGCGCTCATCCTCATTTTGCTCTATAGCGCGAGCCGCATAGTATCGACAAAAATCTACTGCTTCTCGTACTTCATCTACACCATCTGGGGCAATTTTTCCTGCTTCTTTAATACATAATGCAATCAGCTCATCGGTATGTTGCTCTAATGTATCAGCAATACGGCATAACAAGGCAGCACGGTCAACAACAGGTGTTTTTGACCATGAATCAAAAGCCGTTTGCGCTTTCGTTATCATCGCCATCATATCGTCTTTACTGTGATGGTGATGAAAGCCAATAATTTCACTGTGATTAGCTGGGTTTCTTACTGCACTTGCCTCAGCTGGCACATCATTTTTATTGAGTAAGTTCTCAACAAACCAATTATCTAATGCCGATTTTAATGGCGTGATAGTGTTAATATCAGTTAAATCCATACCGGCAGAATTGTCACGGCCAACAATAGCTGTACCTTGGCTGTTTTTCTCATGACGATAAAGATCAACAGGCATGGTGATCTGTTGGTTGTACTTGTTTTTAAGGCGCTGAGTTTTCTCTACGGGATCTTCGAGTAATGATTCAACCGGTTGAGATTCATCAACAATAGCATTAACAAAAGATGAGTTTGCGCCATTTTCTAATAATCTACGTACTAAATAAGCGAGTAAGTCCTCATGGTGCCCTACAGGCGCATAAATACGACACTGAATACTTTCTTGCGAGACAATTTGATCATACAAGGAATCGCCCATGCCATGTAAACATTGAAACTCAAAACCTTCTTTATCATCACCGGCTAGCTCTACAATAGTCGCAGCCGTATAAGCATTATGTGTAGCAAACTGCGGATAAATACTGTCTCGGTAATCCAGTAACTTATTTGCACAAGCATGATAAGAAACATCGGTAGAAGATTTACGGGTAAATACCGGAAAATGGCTCATGCCATCTTTTTGGGCGTTTTTAATTTCACTATCCCAGTAAGCACCTTTAACCAAACGTACCATCATTTTGCGGCTTGTGCGCAAGGTTAACTCACGAAGCCAATCAACCACAAAAATCGCACGCTTTTGATAAGCTTGTAGCGCTATACCAAAGCCTTGCCAATCACCTAAATCGGTATCAGTGAACACGGCTTCAATAATGTCTAATGAGATATCTAAACGTTCAGATTCTTCTGCATCAACAGTTAAACCTATATTATATTGTTTTGCTTGCAGGCAAAGTGCTTTTAGTTTTGGCACAATTTCAGTCATGACGCGATTTTTATGCGTAAATTCATAACGCGGATGAATAGCCGATAGTTTTACTGATATTCCCGGTACACGGCGTGGATCATTCTTACCTGAAGCTTGCGCAGCACTACCAATTACTTCAATTGCATCTTGATAAGATTTTAAGTAACGATCTGCATCTGCCATGGTGCGAGCACCTTCACCAAGCATATCGTACGAGTACACATAACCTTGTTGCTCTTTTGTCGCTGCCCTTATGGTTGCTGCTTCGATTGTTTCGCCCATAACAAACTGTTTACCCATAATCTTCATGGCATAGTTCATTGATTTACGAATAACCGGCTCACCTAAACGACCAATAGTCTTCTTTAATAAACCAAGCTTATCTTGATTACGCTGATCGGCATAACCTACCATTGAGCCAGTAATCAACAAGCCCCAAGAAGAGGCATTAACAAATAAAGAGTCACTTGCGCCCAAATGAGAGCTCCATTGGCCTTGCGATATTTTGTCACGAATTAACGCGTCTTGAGTATGTTTGTCTGGCACACGTAATAGTGCTTCTGCTAAGCACATCAAAACCACACCTTCTTCTGAAGACAGTGAATATTCATTTAGTAATGCATCTATTGCACCGTTACCTTGTTGATCTTGACGAATTTGCAGCACCATTTTGCGTGCACGCTCCCAAGCGCGACTACGGGCACTTACATTAACTTCAGCAAAAGGAAGTATGTGATCAACAGCAGTATTTTCATCAATACGATAGAATTCACGAATTTTTTGACGAATAGGGCAATCGGTAATTAATGAGCCAGTAAAAAGCATGTGCAGTCCTCTAGAATAATCGCATACCAAGTGAAACTATGATTTGCTATATTATAGTAAATAAATTAATAGACGCATTTTAAATACACAACCGCAGAATGTGCTGGTTATTTTCTGGATTTAACCATTTATAATACTGAAAAAGCCATTGTTTAACCTAGAATATACTATGTTAAATAATGGCTTTTTTAATGAAGCTAAACTGTGGTTAGGCGTTAATCAACTTGTATGCGAGTAATATTGGCACCTAATGCTTGCAACTTGTCTTCAATTTTCAAATAACCACGGTCAATGTGATAAATTCTGTCTACTTGCGTTGGCGTTTTTGCAACTAATCCTGCAATGACTAAACTTGCCGAGGCTCGTAAATCAGTCGCCATCACTTGGGCGCCATTTAAAGAGTCAACCCCTTTAACAATGGCGGTATTCCCTTCAAGGGCAATATCTGCGCCCATGCGCTGTAACTCAGGCACGTGCATAAAGCGATTTTCAAATATAGTTTCAATAACCGTGGCTGTTCCCTGCGCCAAAACATTCATTGTCATAAACTGGGCTTGCATATCAGTTGGAAAAGCAGGGTGGGGTGCAGTTTTTACATTAACAGCTTTAGGCTGATGCGACATAGATAGTTCAATCCATTGCTCACCTGCACTGTTGGCGCCAGTGCTAATTTCTGCGCCCGCTTCCGTTAGTTTTGACAATACCGCTTCTAAAGCACTTGGGTCTGTGTTTAAGCATTTTACTTTGCCTTGAGTAACCGCAGCAGCAACAAGAAAAGTGCCGGTTTCAATTCTGTCAGGCATTACGCTATATTCGCTACCATGTAATTCACTAACCCCTTCAATGGTTAGTGTGTCTGTTCCTGCACCGCTAATTTTTGCCCCCATGCTAATTAAACAATTAGCAAGATCAACAATTTCAGGCTCACGTGCAGCATTTTCAATAACTGTGGTGCCATCAGCTAACGCTGCTGCCATCATTAAGTTTTCCGTGCCAGTAACGCTAACAATGTCCATAAAGATATTAGCGCCAACAAGGCGTCCGACTTTATTGGCAACAATATAGCCATTCTCAACATCAATATCGGCCGCCATGGCCTTAAGACCTTGAATATGTAAATTAACCGGCCGCGCACCAATAGCACAGCCACCAGGCAAGGATACTTCGGCATGCCCCATACGCGCCAATAAAGGGCCAAGCACTAAAATTGAAGCGCGCATGGTTTTAACCAAATCGTAAGGTGCGCAACATTGAGTTATATTGCTAGCGTCAATTTCTAATTGATTATCACTTAACCATTGGGTTTTTGCGCCTAATTGACCGAGTAATTTGACTGTGGTTAAAATGTCATTTAACTGAGGAACATTATTAAAAACAATGGGGGTTTTTGATAATAATGCTGACATTAAAATAGGGAGTGCGGCGTTTTTCGCCCCTGAAATAGTGACTTCACCACGTAGTGGCTGACCACCAATAACTTTAAATGCGTCCAAAATAACTTACTTTCTTAAATTGTATAAATAATGAGAGAGCGGCTAATTTACTGCTCTATGAATGCTTAACTAAAAACAGTAGCACATTAATTATCTCATTGAGCAGTTTTTTTTAATGAATTGCCAAGAGTACAAATCCATTAACAACTATTTTACATATTAAACAGTTTGTCGCGCTGCCATTGTGCTTTGGTGAATGTTTTCACCGTAACAGCGTGGATACTGCCATCTTTAATAGCATCAGCCAAAGGAGCAAAAACAACTTGCTGGCGTTTAACGCGTGATAAATCAGCAAACATATCTGCTACTGCAACAATACTGCATTGAGAGCCATCAAATTTAACTTGTAACTCATCAAGGGTTAACGCGTCATTAATTAATTTTTCTATATCTTTTACTTCCAAGGGGAATTCCTTACTTTTGCTCTGATTTTAAATAACAACCTTATTTAGAGGCTGATTAAGTCGTCGCGGTAGATAATGGCAAAAAGCCTTCAACACCACTTAAGCTGATTAATTTAGTTAGCTTAGCTGGAACATTTCTAAAAACTAACTTGCAGCGATTATTATTGGCTTGCTCTAATAGCGCAAAAAGCCAAGCAAGCCCGGCAGTATCAACCCGAGTAACTTGTGATAAATCTACTATCAAAGACTGTTGACTAATCAGCGCTTGAATATTTTTTTTTGAAATTTGCATCACTGTATGTCGCGTTAACTCGCCAACTAAAGTGCTGCTATCGGCTAACATATTTACCGCTATTCTCGTTTCAGGCTTTGCCATTATTAGCCTACTTTCTTTTCGGCTAACGTTTTACTTACTGGTTTATCCTTGAAAACAATATTGCGTTCACTTTTCTTTTTTAAAAGCTCAGTTACATAAGGTAGTCCTTTTTGGCGAATCACGCCGCTTAATTCTGCCTGTTTACTATCGAGCAAACTAACACCTTCAGCCACCATATCAAACGCTTTCCACTCAGCGGTTTTTCTATCTTTTCTTACTTTAAAAGAGACATCTATATTATCTCTTCCAGTCATAATAACCCGAGTATCTACTGCCACTATTTTTTTATCGCTGAATTTTTTTGCGGGAGCAAATTCAACAGGTTGTTTTTCATACAAGGTAAAAACTTGTGCGTAAGAAGTGACTAAATATTCTCTAAAAACAGGCACAAAATCTTTGCGCTCTTGAGCAGTCGTTTTCTTTAAATGTTTACCTATAACTTTAAACGCTGAATATTTATAATTGATATAAGGCATCAACTCTTCACGGACGATATTTTTAAGGATATTAGGATCTGTTTGTATAGCCTGTTGTTCATCAGCAAAACGCTTAAAAGTATTACCAGCAACAGTTTTGATCATTAAATAAGGGTCTTTCTTATCAACCAGTGCTTTCGATGCTTGCCCTGATTCGAAAGCAAAAACACTGGTGCTAAAAAAGCCCAGTAACATACAGGCAAGCAATAAGCCCGATTTAAAAAAGTTCATACTCTTGATATTCTTCACTATCATTACTCGTCACCACTTCCTTGGCTAAATAAAAACTGTCCTATTAATTCTTCTAAAACTAACGCTGGTTTTGTGTCTTCAATATAATCGTTTGCTTGTAAAATTTCTACTGAGTCATCCATAAAACCTGGCTGTAAACCTATGTATTGCTCCCCTAACAAGCCCGCAGTTAAAATAGCTACTGAGGTTGCTTCAGAAAACTGATTGTATTCTTGGTAAATTGTCATGGTAACTACTGGCGTATAATCGTCTGCATCCAGTGAAATGTCACTAACCCGACCAACTACCACACCACCAACTTTAATGGGTGAGCGAACCTTTAAACCACCAATATTATCAAATTTAGCAAACAGGTTATAGCTTTCACCGCTACCAGCAATGCCACTATTAGCCACTTTTAACGACAGCATCAGTAATGCCGCAATACCTAAAGCAACAAAAAAACCCACCATTAATTCTACTTTTTTTGACATCATGTCTTCACCAAACGCTTTTATTAAAATTTAGGACAATTTAGGCAAGTATCCGCCCATTTTTTGTAAGCATAAGTGCTTACCTACTTTACATTATGATTTACAGAGAAACACTTACCTAGCAAACATAAGTGCTGTTAAAATAAAATCTAATGCTAATACTAATAACGATGATTGTACCACAGTTGAGGTAGTTGCTCTTGAGATCCCCTCTGAAGTGGGTTCACAATCATAACCTTTATAGACCGCAATCCAAGTCACCACAAATGCAAAGACAATACTTTTAATAATACCGTTAAGAATATCTTTACTAAAATCTACTTGATCTTGCATTACTGACCAAAATGTTCCGCCATCAACACCTAGCCAATCTACACCGACTAAATGTGCGCCTAATATCCCTACCATAGAAAATATAGCCGCTAATAATGGTAAACTAATAAAACCAGCCCAAAAACGTGGTGCAATAACGCGACGTAACGGATCAACAGCCATCATTTCTAAACTCGATAATTGCTCAGTTGCTTTCATCAAGCCAATTTCTGCTGTGAGTGCTGAGCCTGCTCGACCAGCAAAAAGTAAAGCGGCAACTACAGGGCCTAATTCACGTAATAAGGATAAAGCAACCATAGGTCCAAGACTTGCTTCCGCGCCATAACCAACCAAAATAGTATAGCCTTGTAACGCTAACACCATACCAATAAAGCCACCTGAAACAACAATAATAATCAGTGACATAACACCAACACTATATAACTGTTGCAGCAACAATGGCGTACCTTTACGAAAATTTGGTAAGTGTAATATTGCTGAAAGCAACATAATAACAGCTCGACCTAAACCGCCTATTAAGGCAATAGTGTTTTTGCCTAATAGATGTATTTTTTGTATAAGTTGCATTAGCTGTTTCCTACACTATTATTTGCCGCAGAAAATTTTATTAACTCATTCTGATAGTTAGGTGCGCCAAAATGAAATGGCACGGGACCATCCGCTTCACCTCGAACAAATTGTTTTACTAATGGTGAGTTATCATTACTGATTTGCTCAGGTGTGCCTTGACCGATAATTTTTTGCTCAGCGATAATATAGATATAATCGGCAATGCTCATTACTTCTGGCACATCATGTGATACCACCACCGAAGTCAACCCTAAGGCATCACTTAACGAGCGTATTAAGCGAACAATGACCCCCATAGAAATAGGATCTTGTCCGGCAAAAGGTTCATCGTATAGAATTAGTTCTGGATCAAGCGCAATTGCTCGTGCTAAAGCGACTCGGCGCGCCATGCCGCCAGAAAGTTCACTAGGCTGTAAATCACGCGCCCCGCGCAACCCTACCGCTTCTAATTTCATTAACACTATTTTTTCAATAATGCTTTCGGGTAACTTGCTGTGTTCACGTATTGGAAAGGCGATATTGTCAAAAACACTCATATCGGTAAAAAGTGCCCCACTTTGAAACAACATGCTCATTCGTTTACGGGTTTCGTATAAATCTTTCCTTGAAAGCTGGGGGATATCTTTATCTTCAAATAATATTTGCCCTGACTCTGGACGAATTTGCCCACCAATTAAACGCAATAACGTGGTTTTGCCAATACCACTTGGCCCCATAATAGCGGTAACTTTTCCTTTGGGAATTGACAAGCTAATATCATTATAAATAACACGTTCACCACGTTTAAAGGTTAGGTTATTTATCTCAACTAAAGTTTTAGGCATTTGGTTTGCTGTCATTATTATCGTTATGGCATTAAAGATATGGCGCTAGTTAATGGCAATTTTACCTGAGCATCTGAAATTGTTCACTAACAATTAACAATTTAGCGTAAAAAAAGTGCCAGTAAATGTAAAAGAAAGTGTTTTTAGTTTTTTTATTTCAAATACTGTGTGAAATTGAAGCAAACACTAACTATTTTAGTTGCTAATACATAATTTCCTTTTTTTTTTTCTCACAACGGGCGACAATTCCTCACTTAAAAATTGGAGAGATAAATGTTAGAACACGTTGGTATTTTATTGGTTGCCTTTATTGTGCTTATTTGGAGTGCTGATAAGTTTGTTTTAGGGGCTTCATCTTTGGCAAGAAATCTTGGTGTTTCTCCAATGATAATAGGTTTAACTATTGTTGCTATGGGTTCTTCAGCGCCGGAAATGATGGTTGCCGCAGCGGCAGCATTGCATGGTAATCCTGATACAGCTATTGGTAATGCAATAGGGTCTAACATTACTAACATTGCCTTAGTGTTAGGTTTCACTGTGCTTGTGAAACCTCTGGTTGTTTCCTCTTCAACCATCAAACAAGAATTACCACTACTATTAATCTTAACCATACTTGCCTATTGGATGCTCAGCGATGATTTTTTCAGCTTCCCAGAAGGCGTGGCTTTAATGATAAGTTTTTTTGGTTTTATTGCAATTTTGTTAACTAAAGCAATGAAACAGCGACAAAGTAACAACCTTGATGATCCTATGATTCTTGAAGCTGAGCAAGGGCTTCCCGAGACAACTAGTACCGCAAAATCAATGCTATGGTTGCTTATTGGTATAACACTTTTAGTGCTAAGTGCTCACTTTATTGTTGATTCTTCTATTTTTATAGCCAAAGCTTATGGAATAAGCGACCTTGTTATTGGTTTGACCATTATCGCCCTTGGTACAAGTTTACCTGAGTTAGCAGCAAGTATTGCCAGCATACTGAAAAAAGAAGATGACTTAGCTATGGGGAGTATTATTGGCTCAAATATTTTTAATATTTTAGCCGTATTGCCTTTTGCCGGCGTTATTGCACCTGGCGCAGTAAATCCTGAAGCATCATGGCGTGATGCTCCTGTGATGATAGCCATTACCTGTTTATTATTTGTCTTATGTTTTAGTCGAAAATCAGGTAGTTTTAGACTTACCAGAGCAAAAGGAGCATTATTAGTACTATGCTTTATTGCTTATCAAGTATTAATTTTTAGCCAAACAAGCACTCACTAACGATTGAAATATAGTGACTAATTAGCCTAAGCAGAGCCATGAAAAATTTTAAAGAACTTGCAAGAAACGTGATAAACATTGAGCAACAAGCTATCACTGAGCTATTGCAATATATTGATGATAGTTTTGAATACGCTTGTCAATTAATGTTTAATTGCCAAGGTCGGGTCATTGTTATTGGTATGGGAAAATCTGGCCATATTGGCGGTAAAATTGCCGCGACATTAGCTAGCACGGGCACTCCAGCATTTTTTGTTCATCCCGGTGAAGCAAGTCATGGTGATTTAGGCATGATCACCAAAGATGACGTAGTATTAACTATTTCAAATTCAGGTGAAACCGGTGAAGTATTAGCCATCATTCCAGTCATAAAACGACTGGGTGCTAAACTAATTTCTATGACCGGCAATACTACCTCTACTTTAGCCAAGCTAGCAGATACTCATGTGTGCATTAAGGTTTCCACCGAAGCTTGCCCCTTAGGACTAGCGCCTACCTCAAGTACAACGGCTACTTTGGTTATGGGAGACGCGCTTGCCGTCGCTTTGCTCAATGCCCGAGGTTTTACTGCCGATGACTTTGCTTTATCTCACCCTGGTGGTAGTTTAGGCAAACGACTATTATTACGTTTAGCCGATATCATGCATCAAGGTGAACGCATACCCATGGTTAACCAAAATGCATTAATAAAAGATGCGCTAGTAGAAATGTCGCTTAAAGGTTTAGGTATGACCGCCATAGTTGATAATAACAAGCAATTGATCGGTTTATTCACAGACGGAGATTTACGTAGAATCCTCGATCTTAAAATTGATATTCATCAAGATAATATTGCAACTGTTATGACCACATCACCCACAGTTGCGCAAGCGGATATGCTCGCAGCCCAAGCACTTAATATTATGGAAGATAAAAAAATTAATGGTTTGATTATCGTAAATGATAAACAAGAGCCGGTAGGGGCAATGAATATGCATGATTTACTCAGTTCAGGAGTACTATAATGAACATTGAGCAAAACATCAGTACAAATACCCTCTACGGTAATGTTGAGCAAAATATCATTGAACAGGCTAAAAAAATTAAATTATTGGTTTGTGATGTTGACGGTGTTTTTTCAGATGGTCGCATCTATTTAGGTAATAACGGTGAAGAATTAAAAGCTTTTCATACAAAAGATGGCTTTGGCATAAAAGCACTTGGCCATAGTGGTGTCGATGTTGCCATTATTACTGGTAGAAACTCTGCCATTGTTGCCAACCGCATGACAGCGCTAAACGTTAAACACATTATCCAAGGTCAAGAAGACAAGCTGCCGGTACTGATCGATTTATGCGAACAGCTAAATTTAACCGCAAATGAAATTGCCTACATTGGTGATGATATTCCTGATTTGGCCTGTATTGTTCACGTTGGTTTAGGGATTGCAGTGCAAGATGCTCACCCATCAGTGCTAGCAAAAGCTGATTATACTAGCTTTGTTCGCGGTGGTTTTGGCGCTGTACGTGAAGTTTGTGATTTAATTATGCAAGCTCAAGGCACACTTGAGTGTGCTACAGGCGCTAGTTTATGACCCGCATAAACTTATTTGCCTTAGCCATTTTATTATTAGGTGCAATGACCTATGGCATTATTGAGTGGCGCTCTACTCAAGTTTTACCGAATGACATTATTGACAGTGAACTAACTCCCGACTTTATTGCTGAAGCGCTAAAAAGTGATGTTTACACAGAATCTGGGCAGTTATCCCATGCTATTGTTGCTGATCGTATGGAACATTACGCCAAGCTTGAAGTAACCCATTTTGAATTACCCAACTACACCTTATTTCCGACAAACAACCCTGTTAATAATACCGAACCGTCTTTAGTTGATGGTTTAGTAGATGATGCGATAACAGAGAAAGTAAATTACCCATGGCAACTTAGTGCAAAAGAAGCAACGCTCTATAAAAACAATAGGGTTATTTTGAATCATCGCGTACACTTAAAGGCCACTGATGAAAATAGTTTGATTCAAGAAATATTTTGTAAATATTTAGAGCTCGATTTAAATACTAATATTATCAGTTCAGACCAAACCGTCATGGTACAAGGAAAGGATTTCACTATGTATGGTTCTGGTTTGATTATTGACTTAAATACCAAACAGATGACTTTAACCGAACATGTACGTACCATTTACAAAAAAAATAACAGTTAACTTATCAATGATAATTAAAAAATTTAGCAAAGGGGTATTGCTCACCTCACTTTTTCTCACTTTATCGGCGCCAGTTATTGCCGCTAAAAAAGATCTCTCTCAAGAAATCACCATTAAATCTAAGCGTCAATCAGCCGATTTAAAAAACAAAATAGCAAGTTACCTTGACGATGTTAGTATCAGGCAAGGCTCCATTGCGATAAACGCCGACATAGTGCAGGTTTACAGCCTAATAAGTGATGAAAGTAATGAAAAATCTGACACTTACCTCGCAAAAGGTGAGCCAGCAGTTTTTCAACAACAGCTAGAAGATGGTAGTTTGATTCGCTTGCAAGCCAATGAAATAAAATATCAGCCCGATTTACATATTATCACTGTTTCAGGTAATGCTGAGGTAAAACAAGCAGGCAGCAAAGTCACCGGAGAAATAATCACTTACAACACCTCCAGTGAAAAACTAGAAGCCATTAGCAATGATAATGAATCGGTGACTACCATTTTACAACCTGCTCAAATTAAAGCTCAACAAGATAAAAAAAACAATGACAACAACCAATAACACAGAAGATACTTCAAGCAAAGCAAGGTTAATCGCCAGCAGTTTGTCTAAGTCTTATAAATCAAAAAAAGTGGTTAAAAGTGTTAGTTTAGCGGTCAGCGCTGGACAAATTGTTGGCTTATTAGGTCCTAATGGCGCTGGTAAAACTACCTCTTTTTATATGATTGTTGGTTTGGTGCCAAATGATGATGGTCAAATAATACTTAATGATGAAGATGTCACCCTTGCGCCTATGCATGAACGAGCACGTCGTGGCATAGGTTACTTACCCCAAGAAGCCTCGATTTTTAGAAAACTGACCGTTACTGACAATATTCTGGCTATTTTACAAACCAGAAAAGGCCTCAGTGAACAAGACAGACAAGAAAAGCTTGAACATTTGCTAGAAGAATTTAATATTTCTCATATTAAAGACAACTTAGGTATGAGCTTATCGGGCGGTGAAAGAAGACGCGTCGAAATTGCTCGTGCGCTTGCAGCAGAACCTGAGTTCATCTTACTTGACGAGCCGTTCGCAGGTGTTGACCCTATTTCAGTTGGTGACATAAAAAAAATTATTATTCATCTTAAAAATCGCGGTATTGGCATTCTTATTACTGATCATAATGTGCGTGAAACCCTTGATGTTTGTGAACACGCTTATATCGTTAGTCACGGAGAAATAATCGCTGAAGGTGATGCAGAACAAATACTTGCTAATCAGAAGGTAAGAGATGTATACCTAGGTGAACAATTCACGTTATAGTTAGCACATACAAGAGCAACTTAAGCTATGCTTATATTTAGAGCTAAAGATAAGCAAGCAAGGTTAATAAAAGCAACAACAGAATAGGATTTATATCAGGTAGATGCGCCCAACTCTGCAACTCCGTATAGGACAACAACTCACCATGACACCACAACTGCAACAAGCAATAAAGCTGTTGCAGTTATCAACGTTAGAGCTTCAACAAGAAATTCAAGAAGTACTTGAAAGTAACCCTTTACTCGAAGTAAATGAACAACAAGCAGCCGATGCTGAAAGCAGCCCAGATAATCTTGAAGAAGCTTTTTCAGCAACAGTCTCAGACTCAGACTCAGAGCAAAAAGCCAGCGATAACAGTGAAGATTCATCAGCAAGCATTGATGAAATTAGTACCACAGAAGCAATGGAAAAAAGTGATATTCCTGAAGAGCTAAATATCGACACCACTTGGGAAGATAGCTATAGTGCTGGTGTTTCAAATACCGGTGCGGTGAGTAGCGCAAGTGAAGATTATACTTATCAAGGTGAAACCACTGACTCCATTCAAGATCACCTACTTTGGCAAATGGAATTAACCCCTTTTTCTGAAACCGACAGAGCGGTAGCCATTGCTATCATTGAAGCGGTAGATGATGCAGGTTATTTAACCGTGTCTAGTGAAGAAATTTTAGAAAGTGCTGGTATTGAAGGTCTTGAGCTTGATGAAGTAGAGGCAGTATTAAAGCGTATCAATGTTTTTGACCCCATTGGTGTAGCCGCTAAATCTATTGCTGATTGCTTACTTATTCAGCTAAATCAATTTTCATCTGACACCCCTTACTTGAAAGAAAGCAAACTCATCATAAACGAGCATATCGACTTATTAGGTAATCGCGATTATCGTCAGTTAATGCGTAAAACTCGCCTAAAAGAAGAGCAATTACGTGAAGTAATGCGGCTAATTCAAAGTTTGAATCCTCGCCCCGGTGATGCTGTGATTAAAGGCGATGATCAATATGTGATTCCAGATGTTTCTGTTGAGAAAAAAAATGGTCGTTGGGTGGTTGAATTAAACCCTGACACCGCGCCTAAATTATCGGTAAATCAGCAATATGCTGCCATGACTAAAACGACAAAATCCTCGAGTAATGATGGCCAATTTATCCGCGCTAATTTACAAGAAGCGAAGTGGTTTATTAAAAGTTTAGAATCGCGCAACGATACCTTATTAAAAGTGTCTAACTGTATTGTACAGCGTCAACAAGGCTTTTTAGAGCATGGCGCAGAAGCCATGAGACCAATGGTATTAAACGATATTGCCGAAGCCGTAGATATGCACGAGTCCACTATTTCTCGTGTAACCACACAAAAATACATGCACACGCCAAGAGGCATTTTTGAATTAAAGTATTTCTTCTCAAGCCATGTCAGTACGGAAAATGGTGGCGAATGTTCTTCAACTGCTATTCGTTCATTAATTAAAAAACTCATTTTAGCGGAAACACCTGCTAAGCCGCTAAGTGATAGTAAAATGGCTGATTTACTGGCCGAGCAGGGAATTAACGTTGCTAGACGTACCATAGCCAAATATCGAGAGTCTTTGTCTATACCGCCGTCAAACCAGCGTAAGAGTTTATTATAACGAGTTGTTTTATTACCTAAATTTAGTTAAAAAAGGATCACGCTTATGCAAATTAATCTTACCGGACACCATGTAGAAGTTACTTCATCTTTACGCGAGTATGTTAATACAAAATTTGCCAAGTTAGAGCGACATTTCGATCATATCAACAATGTCTATGTTGTACTAACCGTTGAAAAGTTAGATCAAAAAGCAGAAGCGACCGTACATTTGAAGGGCAGTGAAATTCATGCCTCTGCAATTAATGCAGACATGTATAACTCTATTGATACCTTGGTTGATAAATTAGATCGTCAAGTACTCAAACATAAAGGAAAAATGGCGCAACATTAGCAACATTTAACATTATGACACTACAAAATATCTTAACACTGGACTGCACACAATGTGCAGTTCCAACAAGCAGTAAAAAACGTCTACTTGAACAAATTTGTCAACTTGCCGCAAACAAATTGCCTGATACTAACGCAGATGACTTACTGGAAAGTTTACTGAATCGTGAAAAAATGGGTAGCACGGGCATTGGTAATGGTATAGCTATTCCACATGGTCGTTTAGATAATACAGACCAAGCTATTGCCGTGTTTATTACCACTAAACAAGCCATTGATTTTGATGCCATAGATAACAAACCTGTTGATATTTTTATTTGCTTATTTGTCCCTAAAAATAGTACTCAAGAACATTTAAATACATTGCAAAGTATTGCCAAGTTGATGAGTGATAGAAAAACAGCTAAGCAAGTGCGTAAATGCGTTAATAAACAAGAAATGTTTAACCTTATCCAACAAGCAAATTAATTCAGTTTAGAGCAAATAAAGTTATGAATTGCGAAGCTCTTTTCTCGAAACTTTTTTTACTCGCAACTCGAGACTTCATTTATGAAACTTATTATTGTTAGTGGCCGCTCTGGCTCAGGTAAATCTGTTGCCCTAAGAGTATTGGAAGATTTAGGTTACTATTGTGTCGATAATATTCCTGTCAATTTATTGCCTGCACTAACACACACAGTAATTAATGATTACGAAAATGTTGCCGTTAGTTTAGATGTTCGTAACTTGCCCAATAACCCCAATGACATTTTAGAAATTATTGAATACTTGCCTAGCGCTGTTGAGGTAACCACCTTATTTTTAGATGCCGATGATAAAGATCTGATTCGTCGTTTTAGTGAAACGAGACGTTTGCATCCGCTAATCAAAGAAAATATTGCTCTCGATCAAGCCATTGCATTAGAGAAAAAGCTATTAACTCCTATTTCAACGAATGCCGATTTATACATCAACACCAGTCAACTTAGTCCACATCAATTGGCTGATTTAGTAAGAGAGCGTATCTTAGGTAAAAAAACGGGTGCTATGGTATTAGTGTTTGAATCTTTCGGTTTTAAACACGGTATCCCTGTGGATGCTGATTACGTGTTCGATGCCCGATTTTTGCCCAACCCTCACTGGGAAAAAGAATTAAAGCCTTATACGGGGTTAGAGCAGCCGGTGAAGGATTTTCTCGCAAGCCAACCAATTGTCACCAAGTTTGTCTGGCAAATTAACAGTTTTATGATGACCTGGCTGCCTCACTTAGAGCGCAACAACCGTAGCTATATCACCATTGCAATTGGCTGTACGGGTGGCAAACACCGCTCTGTTTACATTGCAGAGCTACTTGCCAGTAACTTTAGAAAAGAACAAAAAGACGTGCAAACTCACCACCGTGATATTGAAAAAAACAAAGCCTAGGTTATAAATTGATGGCGACAAGTAAAAATATTACCTCAACAAGTGTTAGTCAAGAATTGACTATAGTAAATAAATTAGGCTTACATGCCCGTGCAGCCAGTAAGCTAGCACAATTATGCCAACAATTTTCAGCACAAATTACCTTATCACTTGAAGAAAAAGAAGCCGACGCAGCAAGTATTATGGCGATTATGTTACTTGCTGGTGGTCAAGGGAAAACCGTTACTGTTACCGCTCAAGGTGTAGATGCTTTAGCAGCACTAGAAGCTGTTAGCCAGCTAATTTCAGATAAGTTTGATGAAGTCGAATAGTATATTTTCGCAAAACAAAAAACTGAAATAAATGTAATATTACGTTAAACTTAACAACAGTTTATAAAATATTAAGGCTATTAAACTCCTCTTCAACTAGCGTTTAATAGCCTTGATATATGTTCCGCACTAACTTTCAAGTGATACTCCTATGCCTGAAATAATAGAACAAGAAAACATTCAACAAAGACTACATCAAGTTAATGAAGCCCTTGATAGTGGCATGTTTGTTTACGTGCGCAAACTACTACAAGACATGTCTGCCTATGATTTAGCACTTTTTCTTGAATCTTCCCCTGCTAAAAGCCGCCTAGTGTTGTGGCAACTTATCGACTCAGAGCATCATGGTGAAGTGCTTGAAGAGCTAAATGAAGAAGTGCGTAAAGGCATATTGCAAAGCATGCGACCTGAAAAGTTAGCCGCTGTTGCTGAAGGTATGGATGTTGATGATCTAGCCGAAGTTTTACGTACCTTGCCCGACAGAGTTTTTCGCGAAGTGCTTAATTCGATGGACTCGCAAGACAGAAGTCGTGTAGAAACCGCTCTATCCTACGACGAAGATACCGCTGGCGGTATCATGAATACAGATACCATCACCTTACGCCCAGAAGTAAGTGTTGATGTGGTATTACGTTATTTGCGCCTAAAGGGGCAATTGCCAGAAGCCACCGATTCCTTTTATGTGGTTGATCGAAATAACCGTTTTATTGGCGCAGTTTCATTAGCAGCCATTGTGACCGCGAACCCTGAAGTTATTATTTCAAATTTAATCGACGCCGATATAGAAGCGGTGCATGCTGACATTGACGAGCAAGAAGTTGCCCAGTTATTTGAAAAGCATGATTGGTTCTCTGCGCCTGTTGTTGATGAAGAAGGTCACCTACTTGGTCGTATCACCATAGATGATGTTATTGATATTATTCGTGAAGACGCAGAGCATTCAATGATGAGTATGGCGGGTTTAGATGATGAAGCTGATACTTTCGCACCGGTTTTCAAAAGTACTAAACAACGTTCGTTGTGGCTTGGCGTTAATTTAATTACAGCGCTCCTTGCCGTTGCCGTGACAAGTATGTTTGAGGGCATATTTCAGCAACTGGCTATATTAGCGGTACTTAATTCTTTAGTTCCTAGTATGGGTGGAGTTGCTGGTAACCAAACCTTAACATTAGTTATTCGTGGTATGGCACTTGGTCACGTTGGTGACAGTAATGCTCGGGCATTATTGAATAAAGAAGTGGCAATTGGCTTTCTTAATGGGCTAATTTGGGCGCTATTAATTGCTTCTGTAGTTGCACTTTGGAAACAAGACTTGATGTTAGGCGCCGTAATTGCGTTTGCGATGTTAATGAATATGACCGCAGCAGGGCTAGCTGGCGTAGCTATTCCATTACTGTTGAAGCGCCTGCATATTGATCCCGCACTCGCCGGCAGTGTCATTATTACCACGGTAACTGATGTCGTTGGTATTTTTGCCTTTTTAGGTACAGCAACACTACTTTTAGTGTAGGTGAGGCTTTAGCCTTACAAACAAAAACCATGGTAAAGCATTTTAACTGTAAGCGTAAATGCTCACCTACAAGTTGAAATTATTGCCCTGCTACTTGCATTTCATTAACCAATATTGAGCCTGTGCTAATGCTGCCATGGTTATCAACATCAGCGCCGACGGCAATAATACCTTTAAACATATCTTTTAAATTGCCAGCAATGGTAATCTCGCTCACAGGGTAGATAATTTCACCATTTTCAACCCAAAAACCTGCCGCACCGCGAGAATAATCCCCATTAACAATGTTAACGCCTTGTCCCATTAATTCTGTCACTAACAAGCCTGTACCTAAGGTTTTTAACATGGCATCAAAATCAGCTTCTTTGCTACCTCGACTGACAATATTTTTATCCTTAACAAACCAGTTATGAATTCCCCCCGCATGACCTGTAGTAGTAAGCCCTAACTTACGCGCTGAATAGCTGGTTAAAAGATAGGTTTGTAAAGCGCCATTAGTAATAATGTCTCTGTCTTGAGTTAATACACCTTCACTATCAAATGCACTACTCGCTAGCGCTTTTAAAACATGAGGCTGCTCATCAATAGAGATAAAATCAGGAAATACATCCTTACCTAAAGCGTCCAATAAAAAAGATGATTTACGGTATAAATTACCACCACTAATCGCAGCGATAAAATGCCCCCAAAACGTATTGGCAATATCAGCGCGAAATAGCACTGGCACTTTCATGGTCGAAAGTTTCTGCGGATTTAATCGAGCAATAACTTCACTAGCTGCTTTTTTACCTATGCTGACACTACTATCAAGCAACGCAAAATCACGGTTAACATCATACGCGTAATCACGCTGCATTTGATCATCATTGCCGGCAATAACCACGCAGCTTAAACTATGTCGTGAACTTGGATAGCCGACCAATTGACCATGACTGTTACCATACACTTTAAAGCCAGCAAAACAATCTAAGCTTGCGCCATCAGAGTTAGTAATTCGTTTATCGCTATCTAAAGCACTTTGCTCACATTCTTTAGCTATCTCAATGGCTTGCTCTGTAGTCAAAGCTTTTGGATGATATAAATCTAAATCTTGCGCTTGCATCGCTAATAGCTCTTTATCTGCCAATCCAGAACAATCATCAACAGAGGTATATTTAGCAATATTTACCGCTGCTTCTACTGCTTGAACTAACGCTTGTTCCGATAAATCTGCTGTTGATGCACTGCCCTTTCGCCCTTGCTGGTAAACGGTTATACCCAAAGCACCATCGTTAGTAAATTCAACATTTTCAACTTCACCAAGGCGTGTACCAACACTTAATCCCTGTTGACGACTCATCGCCACTTCAGCACCATCTGCACCTAAAGATTTGGCTAACTCAAGTACTTTAGCCACTCGCTCTTTTACTTGCTCAAGTTGCTCGATTAAAGGATCACAGGGTTGGTTTGCTTCAGTCATAGTTATTTATCTGCTTATGGTTTTGCTTTATAATAAAGCAATATTTATATAATTTACATTTGCAACTATTATGCCCCAGTCAGCCAACGATATCGACGACTTAACACCAGAAAACGAAGAATTAAAAAGTAAAACTGAAATAAAGAAAGAAATGCATCAATTGCAAGATTTCGCACAGTCTTTGGTGGAAATGTCGAAACATCAGCGCAGCCTTATCCCGCTATCTGAGGAATTAAAATACGCCATGGTTGTTGCTGATAAAATAAAAAATAAGCATGAAGCGCTGCGCCGCCATATTCGCCATATAGCTAAAATATTATTAGAAACTGATCTTGAGCCTATTCATCAAGCCCTAGATGTAATGGCAAATAAACATCAACAATCTACGGCTAAATTTGTTCGCTTAGAAAATATTAGAGATGAGCTAATCGAGCAAGGTAATGACGCTGTAGAAGCGTTATTAGCTGAATTTGAGCAGATGGAACGTCAGAAACTAAAACAGCTAGTTCGCCATGCCGCAAAAGAGAAAAAAGCGGAAAAATTAGGTAAGCATTATAAAAACCTGTTTACTTACCTGAAAGAATATAGCTAGAAATATAACCAAAATTAGACAGACTCAATCGCGTTCGATATAGCTGAGCGCGAATAAATTCCCGCCTACGGTTTATTGCGTACCGCCAACAGTCATACCATCAATTTTCAAGCTTGGTTGACCAACACCCACTGGCACGCTTTGACCATCTTTACCACAAACACCTACACCGGCATCTAGCTTTAAATCATTACCCACCATAGAAACATTTTTCATGGCCTCAGGACCACTGCCAATTAAGGTTGCGCCTTTAACGGGTGTAGTAATTTCACCATTTTCAATTAAATAAGCTTCAGAGCTAGTAAAAACAAATTTCCCCGAGGTAATATCTACCTGACCGCCAGCAAAATTAGGTGCATAAATACCTTTTTTAACTGATTTGATAATATCTTCTGGGCTGGATTCTCCTGCCAACATATAGGTATTGGTCATGCGTGGCATAGGCAAGTGTGCATAAGATTCACGTCGGCCATTGCCTGTTGGTTTAACGCCCATCAAACTAGCATTGTGTTTATCTTGCATATAGCCTTTTAAAATACCTTTTTCAATGAGCACATTGTATTGTCCGGCAACACCTTCATCGTCCATACTCAATGAGCCACGACGATTAGCCATAGTACCATCATCAACAATAGTGCAAAGCTCTGAACATACTTTAGTGCCTATTTTTCCAGAGAAAGTTGACGAACCTTTACGGTTAAAATCGCCTTCTAAACCATGACCAACTGCTTCATGTAATAACACCCCTGGCCAACCTGCCCCCAAAACTACAGGAAAAGTACCTGCAGGCGCGTCAATAGCCACTAAGCTTACTAGTGCTTGACGTACCGCTTCTTCTGCATAAGTTAAATAACGAGCTTTGCCCTGATCTACCTCAAAAAAATAGCTATAGTCGGTACGTGCACCACCACCAGCACTTGCGCGCTCGCGTTTACCATTTTCTTCTACTAAAACAGAGCAATTAAGTCGCACTAAAGGACGAATATCAGTACCAAAAGTGCCATCAGTTGCTGCTACTAATACTTTTTCATAAACCCCTGACAAACTAACAATCACTTGACTAACTCGACTATCTACTTGTCTTGCATGGGCTTCAACTTGATGTAACAAATCAATTTTTTGTTCTTGAGTTAAACTACCTAACGGTTCAACTTCTTGATATATTTTAATGGGTGATTGGCGCTTGAAAGCTTGAACTTGTCCGCCTTGCCCTGCATTAGCTATACCTTTAGCTGCATCAGCTGCTTGCTGTAATGCTAATGGCGAAATATCGTCAGAATAAGCAAAACCGGTTTTTTCACCTGAAATAGCACGAACACCAACACCACGTTCTATATTATAAGAGCCTTCTTTGACTATGCCATCTTCAAGCATCCAAGATTCATGCTGACTAGATTGAAAGTACAAATCAGCAAAATCAACTTGTCTGCCCATCATGCTGTTTAATGTTTTAGTTAAAATAGCATCATCAATTTGGCTATCGGCTAATAAGACTTGTTCAACATTATTCATCTATTACTCTTTCTTTAATTAACAGTTAATTGGCGATTAATTAACTAATAACAGCATGCTTTAATGGCATACTTGCTCGAATTTTTGTTATTTCTTCGGGGATAAAGTCAGCGCTTATAATCCCCTCACCTTGTTCAATACAAGCGAGAGTTTCACCCCAAGGGCTGACAATCAATGAATGCCCCCAGGTTTCACGGCCATTTTCATGAACACCCTCTTGCCCTGCGGCAATAATATAGACTTGATTTTCTATTGCTCGCGCTTGTAATAACGTTTGCCAATGCGCTTTGCCCGTCACCCGCGTAAAAGCACTGGGTACGGTAATAATATCGGCACCTAAAGTACGTAACTTTTGAAACAGTTCCGGAAACCTAAGGTCAAAACAAACCGTTAACCCTACTTTTGCCATAGGCGTTTTTACTACACAAGGTTTTTTTCCTGCTTGAGTAAAACGTGATTCACAATAATTTTTTTCGTTATCTTGTACGTTTACATCAAACAAATGAATTTTATCATACCGCCCTATTAACTCACCATGTGAGCTAAATGCACAGCTACTATTGGTAAATTTATCGCTATCAGCGACGATAATAGGAATAGTGCCAGCAATCAATGTCACTTGATACGCTTTAGCTAATGCCCCTAAAGCAAGCTGCAATTCACTATGCATAGTAGATTGTTTTAATTGGGTATTTTTTGCTAATTGTAATTGAGCTTTATCGCTAGCACCAAAAAACAAACAACACTCAGGTAAAACAACAATATGCTCATTTTCCTCACTGTTAGTTGCTTGAGTCAGCTTGAACAACAGCTTGTTAATGGTTGCAAGGTTTTGCTCTACATCAGCTTTAGCGTTGAGCTGAATGGCACTTAATTTAACCTTCATTGAAATCTTCTAATTGTTTATTTTGCTGATAACGATCAGGTTGCTGATCATCAACATCAGATGACTTGAATTCTTTAAATGATTTACCATCAATACTCTTTGGGGCTGAAGGATTAGTCTTATCACTACTATCAACAAACTCAGGCGGTTTTGAGCGGCCAACACTAATATCTCGGCTTTTACGATCAACTTCTTTAAAGTTAGGGTTGTTTACACTGCCCGTTAATTCAAAATTAACCTCAGAAACTACTTTTGAAGTAATGACTTGATCTATGGCTAAGCCAGCTAAAAATATTACGGGATCTAAGGTGGCAATCCAAGCTAATACCGGCAAACTTGAGGTTAAATTAGGCTTATAAGACATTTTATAATCAAGAGTGTTGTCAACAAAACTAGTGTTGCCCTTAATGTACAAATTGCCTGCTGCGCCATCCATAGTGGTATTATTGGTATATAAAATACCTTTTTCTATGTGGTAATCGCCTTTAATATTATTATAAAAAATGCCATCGCTGAAAATGTCTCGAAAATCTAAGGTTAATTTTCTAACAATAGATTGCAAACTTAGCACTGAAAATATTCGCGCTTTATCACTATATTCAGCTAAATAACCATCATCAATCTTTGCAGTTACATCACCATTTAAATAGCTGACATCAAACTCATGAGGGCCGCCTTGCCAATTCAATCTAAAATCAAGTTTGCCACCGCTATCGCGAATAATAGAACCATAGTTTAATTGTTCTAACTCATATTCGATATTTTTTAATGATAAGGTACCATGAACACTGGTGGTTGATATGCCAGAGTTATTTTGCCAATCACCTGCCAAGTTAAATTCTGCTCGCTCACGCTTGGCCTTAAAATTTTCTATTTTTATGGTGTTTTCATCGCTGCGCAGTAAAGAGAATTTAACCTCACCAAGATTTAAATTATCAATTTGACAGCGCTCACAAACAAAATTAATTTTTGGCATATTATCAAAAACATTATCGTTGCTGAACTTCACGCTATTAACTTTGTCTTTCGACGCATTTTTTGTGTTTTCTTGCTCTGTTAATTTTTCTTTAGGCTCATTAACCAAATGAATAAAGTCAGCGTTAATATCAACACCTTGCTCAAACCAATCTGGATAAAACTTCAATTGACTACGGGTTTCTTTGGCATTGAGTTGTAATAACCACCAATTGGTTTTATCTAATAAATTAAAAGAAACATTATGTAAACGTTGCCCTAATACATCTAAATTAGCAATAGTGCCTCGTATTCGCTCTGGTTTAGGGAATAAGCCTAGCGATGAACTTCCTTCACCTTCAAACTGCTGTTGTTGATTTTCATTTGATACGGTATTAACAATATCTAAAATAAAAGGCTGCCAAACAAAAGCATCAGCTTGCTCAAGATTAGTGGTGATATGAAAACCATTCATCGGCAACAGCATTTTTTCATCACCTAAAATGACATGCGCACGAGAAAAGTGGCTAGTGCTGTGTTGCAATTCACCAAAGAAACTCAACTGTTCACCATAAGACGCATTAAAGGTCGATTTTTCTAACTGACCATTAACCGCTATTTTTAATGGTATTTTAGTTGCTGATGGTTTTTTATATGGTTCAGGCAGTGCCAGCGCCATTTGTGCTAAGTTTGAATCAAGGCTAAATTGATATGTAAAACCACCGCCATGATGCTGGTATAAAGACAAGTCACCTTGAAGTTGTAATTGACCATCAAAATATTTTTGTAACGCTGGAGCAACATGTGGTTGCCATTGCTTTTTAGCCCAATCTGCTTTTAGGGCAATACTAGTATCATAATAGTCAGTTTCGTTATTACCTTTTACCGCTAGTGTTAACGGCAAACCGCGCCAATTCAGCGATAAACCTTCTGTGGTAATCTTGCTATTTTCAAACCTTAATTGACCTTGTACTTTTGCAAAGTCCATGCGTGGCGCTTGCAAAGCGGCAGTATTATCAGCAAAGTTTATTAAGCCACTAGCAACCACATCTTTAGTTGAGTTTAAGGGGAGCTTTAAATGAAATTCACCATTAATATCACCACCAATTTGCAACTGCTCTAAGACACTACCAACACTATCTTTTAATGAACTTTGTGCCATCAAATTTGCAACATCTGTAGCAGGTGAGGGCTTGATTAACGTGTCTACTTTCAACAGTGACTCATTACCTAAATCATCAATAGCTGCTTGTACGCCGTTAACATCAAGACCAACGAGTTCGCCAGCACGCCCAGTAATTAACATACTATTGTTAGTGAAATTCAAATTAGCTGAAAATTTTTCAATGGCTGGCCAATCTTGGCTAAACTTAAAAGTCGCTTTTTCTAACTCAGCATTAACGACAAAGATTCCAGACTTATCGGTGAAAGGAAACTTAGCTAAAGAGCCATTGAGTAACACTTGCGCTTGTTTAATTTCACCGTCTGTTAAAGCATCATTTAAATAATCGACTAAATCATGGCTCATGGTAGTCAGCGGATAATAATGATGGGCTTTACTTGCATCGCCATCAGTAATATTAGCCAAAAGAGACATAGACAAGGGTTCATCTTTCGGTGATTCAACAGTCAAGTCAGCACTCAATTTCAGCTCGTCAGAAGTTAAAGCTAAATCATTAACCTTGAGCTGCCAGCCACTGTCAGCAAAAGATAAATCTACTGTTGCCGCTAATGATTGATAAGGAATAGGCTTAACAAAGTGTTGTTTGAAATCTAACGCGCCTTGATTCGCGGTTAAATTAACATGTAAATTTTGCTGTGCGAAACTTAGGTTTCCAGCAAGGTTATCAACTCCCGGTATACCTTGACTATATTTAGTTGAAGTATTGGTAATACTTGCTAATGCTTGCACATCACCCGCGCTTTTTTTGAAGTAAACATCAAGTGCTTGGCCACTAATGTTTAATGTCGACAATAACTCTCGACTGTCTTTTGACTCGATAAACAAAGGCGATACTTGGCTGATAAGCGCTAAATCAAATGAAGAGAGATAAACAGAAAGGTCTTGTGCGCTTTTATTTATTTGTAAGACAGTTTCTTGCACTGCTTGTTGGTCAAACTGCAATAACAGTGGCGTACTATATAGTTTAAAACTATTCGGTTGTTTGTCTTTAACCAACAATAATTGCCCGGCACTTAAGGTTAAATTATGTTGTGCTTTCGTTTCGTTTTTAGTTGTTTCTTGACTTTGATTGGTATTATTATTTTGTCCATTACTTACTTGGATGTCATGTAGATGGCTACTCGCTAAATCACTATCTCGCCAGCTTATAAAATTGTCATGTAAGGCTACTTGTAAACGTTCTATTGCGCCTTGTTTAACTTTAAACCACGCAGAAAAACCAATATCAGCTTTGGTTTTTTCATTATCTATTGCTAAAACACTATCAAGCCAAGGCGTTATATCAAGGTGATTTGCTTCAACATACATCTGCCCTTTTAACTCACTTACTGACGCACCGTTAATATCAATTTTCAGCGTTAAATTATTAGAGCTTAATTCATCAACAGTGATATTACCTTGAGCTTGGTGACGTTCGCCGCTATTTAACCAATTCAAATTATTAATGCGAAAGTGACGTTCTAGTGCATTGTTTTCTATGGATACTTGGCTATTAACTAAAGAAAAACTATTAATACGATTTAAGAAAATGTCGGAAATTTGCTGAAAATCATCTAATGGTTCTTTAGTAGCAGAGGAGACAGCATTATTTTTATCCTTAATACTTTCTTTAGCTAACCATACACCATGCTTTAAGGTGGCAATTGCGCCATCAAGTATTAAGTCGCTAGAGATTAAACGTTGCTCGGTGATTGTTGCCCAAAAATCAATTTGAACTTCTAAGTGGTTGATATAAACATAAGCGTCTCGGGTATCAATTAAGGTAACTCGGTTAGCAATTAATGTTGGCCCAAAGCGTTGCCAACTCATACCTAAGCCACCAATGATAATGTTGGTTTGATTAGTGCTGTTAATATAATCTTGAAAGTCTTGGCGGTAATTTTCAACATAAGGCAAAAACAAACGAAACGCACTGATCAGCACAGCTAACAATACTAGCATGATAGCCAGTATTTTATAAAAGCGGTTTAGCCAGCGGTTAGAGGCGCTTACAATTGACATTAAAAATTATCTTCCTTAGCGTGATTTAAGATCAGCTACATCATCACTACATCAAATTGTTCTTGAGAATACATAGCTTCAGTTTGTACTTTTATTGATTTACCAATAAAAACTTCAACTTCTGCAAGGCTATGAAACTCATCATTTACCAGAAAATCACTGACCGCAGAAGATGCATAAACAATAAATTTATCAGCATCGTGTGCACGATTAACTCGGACAATTTCACGTAATATTTCATAACAAAGTGTTTCTACTGTTTTTAGATTACCACGCCCTGTGCAAATAGGACATTCATCACATAAAACATGCTCTAAACTTTCTCTAGTACGCTTACGTGTCATTTCCACCAAACCTAACGAAGAAAAGCCATGGATGCTAAATTTAACATTATCCTTTGCCATAGCCATTTCTAAGCTACTTAATACACGGCGTTTGTGATCTTCATTATGCATATCAATAAAGTCAACAATTATAATACCGCCTAAATTACGTAACCTAAGTTGGCGAGCGATGGCTTGAGTGGCTTCAATATTAGTACTGAAAATAGTATCTTCAAGGTTGCGATGACCAACAAAAGCACCAGTATTAATATCAATGGTAGTCATGGCTTCAGTTTGATCAATAATTAAATAACCACCTGATTTTAAATCTATTTTTCTATGCAACGCCCGTTGAATTTCTACTTCTACTGAAAACAAATCAAAAATAGGACGCTCGCCCGGATAATATTCCATTGCTTGTGTTAGCTCTGGCACAAATTCTTGAGTAAAGGTAATTAATTGGTCGTAGGTTAACTTAGAGTCAACCCGAATACGCTCAAATTCAACACCAACAAAATCCCTCAACACTCGCAAAGACAAAGATAAATCTTGATATAAGGGTCTATTTACTTGTTTACGCTGTTTACGCTCTTGCACTTTTTTCCACACTCTGCGCAAAAATGTTGCATCATGCTGTAATTCTTGCTCGCCAGCACCTTCACCCGCGGTACGGACAATAAAACCCTGCTGTTCATCACAAAACGGACTAACAATGTCCTTTAAACGTTTACGTTCTTCAATATTTTCAATACGTTGAGATATACCCGCGTGGCTAGCATTTGGCATTAATACCAGATAACGTGAGGCAATGGTAATGTCTGTGGTTAGTCGTGCGCCTTTTGAGCCTAATGGATCTTTGACCACTTGTACCATTAAAAGTTGCCCTTCATGAACTAAGGCTCGAATATCTGGTACTTGATCTGTTTCTTCTTTTAAAATGAGTTTTGAGTTGATGTCTGATGCATGCAAAAAAGCGGCTTTATCTAAACCTATATCAATAAACGCTGCTTGCATGCCGGGTAAAACACGAATAACTTTACCTAAATAAATATTAGCAACTATGCCTCGTTTGGCTTCACGTTCAATATGCACTTCCTGCAAAGAGCCATGTTCAATTAAGGCAACGCGCGTTTCGCTCGGTGTTACATTGATTAATAATTCACTACTCATTTTACATTAATCCTTAACTTAGGCTTTAGATATGCTTGTTGGCAAGCCTACTTGAGCCAATAATTGCGCGGTTTCATATAAAGGTAAACCGACAACTGCAGAGTAACTACCTTTTATTGTAGTCACAAATTGACCGCCTATCCCCTGAATTGCATAAGCGCCCGCTTTGTCACATGGCTCACCTGTTTGCCAATAACGTTGTATTTCATCAACGGTTAGCGCTTTAAAGCTTACTTGGGTAACAACCAACTTGCTTGTAATTGTATTTTTACCCTGCTGATCTTTGCTTATTGTGGCTATTGCCGTTAACACCTGATGCTCTTTATTTTCAAGACGCAGCAAGGTAGTAATGCACTCAGCTTCGTTTGAAGGCTTACCTAAAATATCACCATTAATCACCACGCTAGTATCTGAGCCTATAACAACAGATTTTTCTTGCTGCTGTGTTGGCAAAGTAGCAAAAACAGCGTGCGCTTTTTCTTTTGCTAAGCGGGTTACATAATCTTGTGCATTTTCATTTTTGCCTACAGACTCATCAATATCAGCAGCTTGCGTGATAAATTGATAACCTAATTGTGCTAATAATGATTGTCGTCTTGGTGATTGTGAAGCAAGAATGAGCTGTTTCATAAAAATAGTTACTGAGTAGTTTGGTTAGGTAATAGCAAAATGGCGACGCACTTTACGCAGCAAATAAAACACCCAAGGCCATAAAACAATGGTAGTGATTACTGGGTATAAATAGCTGGTAAGAAAAGTGATATCAATTAAAAAGCGCTGTAACCAAAATACCGCCAAGTGATATAAAGCGGCTAATACGCCAGTGATCAGGGCTTGTTGCCAAACAGAAAAATTACGTATTTTTTGAAAATTTTCAGCAACAATATAAACCGCAATAGCCATAGCCGCAGCGTGAACACCCAAGACCGAGCCCAATAATACATCGAGCAAAAAGCCCATTACCCAAGCGGTGATAATATTTACTCGCCCCGGCAGTGCCATGCACCAATAAATAAGGACAATGAGTACCCAATCAGGACGAAAAGCATCAACACTTAGTGGCAATGGCATTATGCTTGCCATTAGCGCGACCAATAAAGTCAATAAGATAATAATACCGTTGTGAGCAAACATTAGTTAGTCACCTTAGTTTTACTACTAGCTTTTGTTTTCAGTTTAGATTTATTTTTTGGCGCAAAAATACTCACTGGCTCGGCATCAGATAATAACAACAGGTAACGTAATCTATCTATTTGAGCGACTGGCGTACTATAGACACGCATAAATTCTCTTGATTCATCGTTACTAACAAAAGACACGGTAGAAACAGGATACCCTTCTGGATACTTGCCGCCTAAGCCAGAAGTCACTAATAAGTCGCCGGTTTGAATGTCAGCACTTTGCGGGACAAAATTATGATTAAGCCGATCAATTTGACCACTACCCGAGGCAAGTAACCGTAAGCCGTTACGTTCAACTCTAACAGGTACTGCATGGGAAAGATCGGTAATTAAAATCACCCTTGAGCTCGTTTGCCCTACATGCAGTATTTGCCCAACAATACCGAGTGCATCAAGCACGGGTTGCCCTTCATAAACGCCATTACCAGCACCACGATTAATTACCACTTGGTGGCTATATGGGTCGCTGTCTACCGATAAAATTTCTGCGACCATTTTTTTCAATTCACTGCGCAGCGGTGACGCAAGTAGTGAACGTAAACGATCGTTTTCTTGTTTGATTATATCAAGCTGCATGGTTTGCTCATGAAATTTGAGCTCATTTAATCGATATTGTTGATTTTCAGCCATTAACTGTCGACGGGTAGTAATGTTTTCTGATGCCCATGTCATTGCTTGCTTAGGCGTATTAGCAATATACTGCAAAGGGCTAACCAAAGATTGTAAATAACCACGCACTGACTCAAAACTGGCCATTTTATGATCGAAAAAAATCAATAATGCAGAACAAAACAGCACCAAGACTACTCGGTGCTGTGGGGATGGACCATGTTTAAAAATTGGGTTCATAAATTGTAGGTCGGAATTCATTCCGACAAATAGTTTTTATACATTAAAATTGTCGCACTAAAATACGACCTACTATTCTACAAATCACTAATTTATTCGCAGAAATTTAGTTCAAGCACAAGGCAAATGCACGGAGTTGACGCTAGTCATTATTCCGTACATCCTGTACTCCACACTACGTGCCAACCTTCGGTTGTTCAAATTCTTTCCCGAAGAATTTGTGAGTACTTTTAACGCAGTAATTGGATTAAAGGGCAATGAAAACCCACTACTTTTATTCATAGGAAAAAAGATCGCCCCCATGCATATCTATCATTTCGAGAGCTTTACCACCGCCTCTTGCTACACACGTCAGTGGATCTTCAGCAACCACAACAGGAATGCCGGTTTCTTCCATTAATAAACGATCTAGGTCTCTTAATAAAGCGCCACCACCGGTAAGTACCATACCGCGCTCTGAAATATCTGACGCTAGCTCTGGTGGTGATTGCTCTAATGCCACCATAATAGCACTAACAATACCTGTTAACGGCTCTTGCAATGCCTCTAAAATTTCGTTGCTGTTTAAGGTAAAGCTGCGCGGTACACCTTCAGCAAGGTTACGACCACGCACTTCAATTTCAACTAACTCTTCACCCGGATAAGCCGAGCCAATTTCATGTTTAATACGCTCAGCGGTTGCTTCACCAATTAAGCTACCAAAATTACGACGCACATAGTTAATAATGGCTTCATCAAATTTATCACCGCCAATGCGCACTGATGATGAATAAACCACACCGTTTAAGGAGATAATACCAACTTCCGTAGTACCACCACCAATATCAACTACCATAGAGCCGGTTGCTTCTGATACTGGCATACCTGCACCAATTGCAGCCGCCATTGGCTCGTCAATTAAATACACTTCACGCGCACCCGCACCCATGGCTGATTCACGAATGGCACGACGTTCAACTTGGGTTGAACCACAAGGAACACATACTAAAACACGCGGGCTTGGACGTAAAAAATTATTGCTATGCACTTGTTTAATAAAATGTTGTAGCATTTTCTCGGTAACAAAAAAGTTAGCAATAACACCATCTTTCATCGGACGAATAGCTTCAATATTACCCGGTGTTCGACCCAACATTTGTTTAGCAGCAGTACCCACTGCGGCAACACTTTTTGAACCACCAGAGCGATCTTGACGGATAGCCACAACTGATGGCTCGTTAAGCACAATACCTTGCTCTTTAACATAAATAAGGGTGTTGGCTGTCCCTAAATCGATAGATAAATCGTTAGAAAACATACCGCGTAATTTTTTAAACATAAGCTCGAAATGTCCTGTGAAAATGCGAGTTAATTAGTAGCTTGAAACTATTGCTTATTATTGATCGAACAATCATACCTGAGTATTTAAGCCAATTCTATTGCATAGCCTGCTTTTAATGGATATTTCAAACATTTATTTTAATCAATGATGACTTAAGAACTAATTATTTACTTCACGTTGGTAAATAATACGATCATTACCGCGAAATAGACCAAATGTGGCAATAGCAGAAGGATTATCACTAAAGTCTTTAGCCGCAACACCGTTCCAATCCCAGTCATATTTGAGCCAAGTGTAAATATCATACTCAACATTCACAGTGCCCTGATTTCCTGCGCCTGGTGCCGTTAAAACCATAGCTCTAGTTTCACCTTTATCAAGCTGCCCTGTAGATGCATTGACCCCAGTTAAGTTTTTATCTAAAGTGCCTGAAGTTAAAGTAATATTGGTGGTAGCAAAGTTTGTACAACTATCTTGTTCATTGAGAACATAATTACCGCTTGAATTAAGATATTGTATTGAGAAAGGTTGTGGTAAATCAGCGGTTTCAGGGCCAAAGCTATTTTCAAGGTAAGCGCGACCGAAGCGCAAATTAATACCTACTGTGTCCGTAATATTGACCGGCGCTGTAATCGCTACTAGATCTGCATCAACAAAGTTAGCTTGGTCGATTAAAAAATTAATATCATTATCGGCTGCATTAATTTCTGAATTTTCATTGCGAGGGTAGAAAAAGTTGTCTGCATCAGCCAACTCGTAATGCAAAACACCGGCATTGAGCGCTATGCCAAAGCTAGGTAAACTTGCCACTAAACCATTATGACTGACTGTTCCTGCAAATATATTCGAGGTTAATGGCAAAAGGGAAATATCTTTACCTGTAATAGCTGCATCGGTTGTTGGTGCAACAATGAAATTAGCTGCCGCTATCAGTTTATTATAACCGGCTTCGGTATAATTTTGTGTGGTTGCGCCTTGACCATTTTTTGCAGTTAGCTCAACTACTGGGTTAACTAAGTATGATATTGCACCTTTAGTTGCATCGTTTACTAGTACTTGACCTGTATAAGCAAAAGCCGTATTTTGATTACAAACAGCATCTAAACTACCTTGTTCAGCCACTGATTGTACGAAGTGATCAGGATAAAAGCGTCCAATGTTAATGGCATCTCCTACAATGGTATTGCCTGTAAAGCCGTAGTTAACATCTTGCAAATCTAAATTGAGTAAACCTACTTCTGAATAAGAAGCACTGTTAGTGCTAGAAAAACCAGCACCAAAAGCATTCAAGGTAACACTTTGATAAGTAGGTGACAGCGCACTAGATAAAGTGCCATTGCCATAATTAAAGCTACCATCAAAACCACCGCTTGATGGACCTGTTCGGGTTAACAAAAATTGAATGTCATTAGGTGTGTAATTCGCGGTGATATTAGCTGCTGCTGTGCCAAGTGAATTATAAGCGGTTACGGTAAAATCAAAAGCTTGCCCTGCTTTATGTTTTGTTGTTGATGTGTTGGTATTACCATCTATATCATTGCCCCCAGATTTAGCCGTAGCGACTAATTTTGCCGGACTGACCCAAAAATCATTACTGTTACCCACTAAATTTACGCCACCGACATCATACTTAGCATACAACCGAATTTGCCCAGCATCTAAATAAACAGGCGTTGGAATAATGGCTTTACTGTCTGCGCCAAAGTTCAAGGTGATGCCCGAGGTATATGTTGGGAACTTATCAATAGTAGTGCCACTTGCGCCATTTACTTTAAAATTAAGTCCTGTAGTGCTACCTGGTGCAATGTTTTGTTGTGATAACTCTACGTCTTTATTACCAGTAAATATTCCAGTACAAACCCCATTAACATTCTCAACTGCTTGTAACTGCACAGTATCTACAAAACTATTACCACTGATTTGACTTCCTATGATTGTACTTTCTGCTGCGCCATATAAAAAACGGAACCCAGCATCGGCAAAAACCACATCACAGCTTGTTGAGCCGCCATTTTTGCACTCATAAGTTTGATCAAGACTTAAAGTAGCGTTTCCAACATTGGTATAAGAAAAACTAGTGTCCGTGCTCCCACCAGAAACGGTAACGGTTTGATCAAAAGTGCCATTAATAGACAGCTGTACGTCGTTATTTTCAGTATTTAAGCTAGAACATGATGCATCAGCACAAGCTTTAATAGTGATGTTTTCAGCCTGACAAGTTAAACCACTGCCATCATGATTGATTTCAAAGTGATCGAGATCAAACAGGCTACAGCTATGTACAACATTTAAATCATCTTGGATTTCATTCGCGGACAATGCGCGATCATAGATATGCACTTCATCCATATGCCCTTGAAAATTTCTGCTGCTGATTACACCACCGCAAACAGTTGAACTGCCCGTGCCGACATCGGTACCTATATAAAAATCACAAGGAGTATTAGCAAGACCATCGGTAAAACTGGCACTTTTCTCAAGCACACCATTTATATACATATTTTGTATACCAGCACTATCGTATACCACCGCAACATGAGTCCAAGAATTAAGCGGTATGCTGGTAGTGCTAGTCAGAGTATGTGAAGTACCACTTGGCGTTCTCCACCACCAATATAACTGACCTGAGCTGTTAATATGAAATTCAAAATGTTCGTCTTTTGACACCAAACTTCTTAAACCACTAGCAGCATAAGAAGTAGGATTTACCCAAGTTGACACAGTTAAACTTGGAAAATTAAAATCATTACTATCATCAATAGAGGTATAATTTGAACCATCAAAAGAGACATAACTACAAGTACTTTCACTGCCTATTGTATTGGCTGGGTCAGGGTTACTAGAGCCAAATTGAGGAGCGTTGAACGGTGTCAAGTCATAGCTATTTGCTGAGCTTGAGTCTAAAAAATTCTCTTCAAACTGCCACCAAGCTGCAAAGGGATTACAATCTGTTGGCGCTCGTACGCTACCATCATAATTATTGCCAGCATTTTGATTATTATAAATATCAAGGATTTCAGCCGCTGAAAGAACACCATCAAAGACTATAAATTCATCTATGGGGGCGCGAAAACCTTGTGGGTTAGTGGTATTAACATCGTCAAATGATGTACCAATATATTTTAATGTGCCTTCAGGTACACGATTAACGGCATCAGTGAATACACCATCAATATATAACTGCGTTTGCCCACCGCTAAAAACCAACGCCATGTGATGCCAGTTATTATCTAACGTTGCAAAAGAAAAGCTGCCAAGCTCTGCTCCTGTATTTGGATTCCACCCCCCCCAACGCCAATTACTATCACGGTTGATATAAAGCAAATCCCCACCTGCTTGCATTGATCCTAAAACAAAAAGTCTACTATCACTATTGCTAGTTGGTTTTTTAAACCAAGTACTTACACTAAAGTCGTTGGGTAATACGATACTCGTTTCAAAGTAATGATCCTCATCAAAAATATCAGCACCTCGTTCTACTTGACCTGCATCAAAGGTATCAACACCACCATGGGTGGTTGCAGAAAAATTACCCGTTTGATCGATCACTTCAAAACCAACACCTGTGTAGGCACATTCATCAAAGCGGTAATTTGCTAAAGGCAGGACAGGTGTTTTATTACAAAAATCGCCAAACTCAGGTTCGGTTGTTTCAAAATTAACTATTGATGGGCTAAAAAGTGTTACTGATTTACCGCTTATAGCTCCATTGACAACTGCATTTGATTGAACAGTGACGTCTTTATTACTATAAATAAATGCAGTTACCTCGGCACTAGATAAAACATCAAAACGTTCTCTCGCATAAATAAGTAAGTTAGTTGCTTGCCCACCTACATTAACCCCTGCTGAACTATCAATATTCACCGTATTGCTAGTAAAAATACGTACTACACCTGATCCAGTAATATGTATATGGCTTAAATTTCCTACCGACAATACCCCACTCAATATGTAATCACCTGGGGTCACATATAATGTAGCGGAAGAGTCAAGTGTAATATTATTATAACTGTCAGGTGAAATAGTTAATGTTTGACCAAAGCCAACAGAGACATTGTTAGCATTAGCAGGAAAGTTAGTATAATTTATCGCAGCAGTAATATTGCCCGAGCTTGAACACACCCCAGTATTACAACTCACACCACCAGAGCCATCTACAATTGCTCTATTGGAATCTAATATGTTATCTGGGCTATTAACAACTCGCGCATCCCAGTTAAAAGTAATAGAACCATCGTTATGGTTATTTTGAACACCGTCAGAGAATACAGCAGCACATTGCTCGGCTTGAGCAGCAGAGAAACTATAAAATAAAATAAAAAAGCTAAGGCAAAAACGAATGAGCATCAATAAGCTCCCAACTACAGCTTGATAAGATGTTAAATACTAAGGTACCGCTAAGTGCCTAAATATGCAATATAAAGCATTTCAAATGAAAGAGGATTATCTAAATTTTTAACAATAAAAAGCCCCGCATTGGCGAGGCTGAAGAAACTTAACACTAAAACGTTATCTATCTTAGTTGAATAATCTTTTTTTACTGGCTAAAGCAATTAAGCCAAGAGCAAAAATCATTAGCGTTGAAGGCTCTGGTACGGGTGTTGAGCCATTTCCATTCGCTAAAGAAGGTCTTATATAAAAAGTATCATAAGATGCGCCAGGAATATTATTTATATACATATCTGCAAGCGTTGGGTAATCGGTTTTGTATTGATCCCAAGATATAATCCATTCACTTCTAATTCTTGGTGCCAAAATATCAGCAGTCTCAGTTGTACTACTGAATTCAGAGTTCCAATACTCAAATGCTTGAATTAAGTTATTATTGCTATCAGTAAATAATGCTAGAATTTCCGTTCCAGATAAACCAGAAAAAATATCTAAATTATTAGTACCATTAAGTGTTGCATACTCCCAGCCACTTTGAATTGTTGGCGCAAAAAGTGTATTAAAAGTATTATCAAAATACCATCTTTGTGAATTAACTTTTGATGCCCAAGCGACATCATAAAGAATGTTATTATATTCATAGACAATATAGTTATCAGCACTAATTTCATCTGTGTTAATAGCAGTAATCAGTGTTGCTTGACTAGCAAAAGAAAGTACAAGAGAAAAAACAAAAAATAATTTTATGAACAACTTAATCATTGTAAACTCCGAAAATGAAAGACAACATTACAATCAATAATATCAATGCATACATTATGCCTAACTTGTTTTTTTCTTGTTTTTCAAAATGTTAACCCATAAGTAATTTAAAGATAATTTAAACCTGTAAAAAAAACGGACATTAACATTTTAGTAACAATATCATAGGCTTTTTGCCTTAATTTCTATTTTTCTTGATGTTAAAACACCTGCAACATCACATTGTCCTGTACTAGTCACGGTATAGTAAGAAACACCATCAACGGTTGCATCATTAGTGCATTGAACAGCTAAAGCTCGACAGTTTTCTAAACCTTCAATGGTAGAAAAATCAAAGGTTACCCCACTTGAGCATACACCAACACTTGGTAAGAGAGGAAATAATTCACTCATCTTCCGCTGCGCCCCCGCTTGAGCCGCTTGATATGCCCGAGTACCTATTACTTCATAGGCGATAGTTTCGGCTGTAGAGCTTATCATTCTAACAAGCGTAGTGCCTAATAGGGTCATGACTACAATAATGAAAATTGCAATCACTAGCGCACTACCTTGCTGTTGTTGATTCTTTAAATTCACTGAGAGTTTATGGCACATTTAACACCTGTATTTCATTGTTAAAAGTCACTTGCTCATTATTTTTTTCAAAGAGAAAATGAACCTGCACCATAGCATTGCGTTGTAAAGTTGCCGCTAAAATTTCAAATGGGCTAGTATTATAAATATCTAGTGCCATCAATACATTACTGCTTATTGAATCACTTCTTAATAGCGTATTACTTTGCAAACAATATTCAACGGTACCGTTAATAAAGTAAAGTCTTTGCGTGGGTGATTCTTCAGCAAACAGTACATTATTCTCAAGAGTAATAACCCATTCATCGCCAACGGTGCTTATAGAGTCAACATTATGAATTTTATCGGTATTACTGGGTGTTAAAGGGTACACATCATCAGGAGTTAATGGATAAACGATTCCCTGCCAATTACTATCAAAAGGTTCATCAAACTTGATGACATTGATGGTATTTCTAGCGATTTCGGGTAAAACGGGAATATCAGTATAAATGGTACTTTCAAGGATGGGAGTAAATTCTATACATTGATCAGCGTTAGTCAGTCTTAAACTGTTAGGCAATGCATTTCTAATATCTCTATTAAGACGTTCAATGGCAAAACGCGCCGAGGAAACTAACTGATCTCTTGCTGATGTTTCGGTATAAATTTGTGTGCCAAATTTTATAAAACTGCTAACTGCTGCAGCAAGTACACCTAAAAGAACGATAACAACGATCAATTCTATTAAGGTAAAACCTGAAGTTTTCTTTAATCGTTGTGGCTGCATTAAAAGTTAGCCTTATACGTTGAAAAGCGCATGGTAAAATCAGTAGGCGTGGTAACAGTGACTATGATGAGTTTTGCAGTTGAGGTATTAGCGTCAGCGGCTCCATTACAGTCAGGACCATTATAGTCAGCATCATTACAAACCCTAATGCTCAATGAGTAACCCGTATATAAACTAAGTAGTTGACCTTGAGAGTTTTCAATTTCTCCTGCGTTATAAATTAAGTTGTTGTAATCATCTACATCGTTAAAAGTCACTCTAGTTTCTGAGCCCTCTGCCCCCATAGCAGTGGAACAGTTGATAGCGCCTGACTCACCACAACGAACTCTACCGCCAGCCATATCTGAATTTTCATCAAAAGCTTTATTTTGAATTTCATTGAGTAGAGATTGTGCTAACTCAGCAGCTTTAATTTGATGTAACTGTTCTGCGCTTTGCTCTGCAACAGGAAAAACAAGTGAAGTAAGCACAGAAAAAGATATCGCCAATACAACAATACCAACAATGGTTTCTATTAAGGTAAAACCTTTTTGATAAGAGTATTGAAGCCAATTATTCGAGTGCATAAACATAGCCTTGTGAATTTATCCGTACATTTAAAGCATTATTTCCAGTCACTGTTATGGTTATTTCACATGGAGAAATTGCACTGCAACCTTGCGGTTTACCAAGGTCTGAGAAAGAAAAGCTGGGCAGGTTTTCAGAAATACTAAAACTTACATTATGGCTATCATTGATCTTTACCGTAGTTGTTTCTCCCGCATAGGTTGAAGCAGGCTCACAAGTCGTTGCATTCTCAGTAGTTGCTCGTAATCCTATAATGGTTGTGCCAATTTGAATTAATTGACACGCACTATTATTAGTTTGCTGCATTGACCGTAATTGAATAGATCTAAGCTTAGTAATCAACTCATCACGGTAAGTATATTCTTCAAAATCTGAAGACGTTAAAATTTTAGGCACTACAGTCGCTGCCATTATTGCAATTAAGATAATCACAACAATAAGCTCTATTAAGGTAAAACCGTTACGAACAACATTCATTATTTTACAAACGCTCACTCTGTTTGAATAGCTTATGATATGCAGCTATATACAAGGGTTAACTGTAATTATCGGTTTACTCGTTGCTGTCGCTTGTTCATAAATAACGATACAATCAGCGCTAGCATTGGGCACACCAACAGTATCTTTGGGGTAAACTAATAGTTTTGTATCTGTTGTTACCGTCATTAGAAAGTCTGGCGCTTCTAATAAATTAAGCCAATCAAAAAAATTACTTCTTGGATAACCATAATTAATAGTTAAAACAGCGCCCCCTGTTAATGTCACTGTAGGCTTAGGATTGTTTGCTTCAGAGAGTTTATGATTCCCTTTTACAATCGACTTACCATAAACCAATGCTGAAGCGCCTTCCATTGCTGCTTTTACGCCATATAAGGTAGACGTTTGTGCATCGGCTTTTAGGTTTATATATTTAGGTACTGCTGTTACTGCCAAAATACCTAAAATAACAATAACCACAATTAATTCAATTAACGTAAAACCTTTGTCATTCATTTTGCTTTCTCTACTGCAACAACGTTAGTTTAGCTGCCTTTTGCGTCGCTAAAACAATAATATTATTAGATATCTTACCTTAGTTTTATTATAGATGGTAAATTTCAGGTATAAAAAAAGAGGGCAAGCCCTCTTTTTATTTCTAAAAAATTACTAACAGCCAGTTAACGTTTCTGTCGTAACAGGGCGTGTTTCATTATCAACAGCATTCGCATATGACAACTGGCAATTAGCCGGAGTGGTTGCACCTGAATGTTGAAATAAAGCAGGTGTTGCATTAGTAACGGTAATATCAGAATTAGCATCTAAATCAATAAGTGAAGTGATACCTAAACCATTACCCGTTGTACCTGCACCAGTACCTGCCGCCGCCGCTGCAGGATAACCGTTAACTAAAGCATAAAAGGTAGTACCTATTTGAATTTCGCCGGTAGCGCCAGTTTGATTATCAATTAATGCTTTAGATTGCGCAAGCGATACGGCACTTTCAATGCTGCCCTTAACACCTTGCATAACCGATTCTCTAGCATCTGAGGTTAAATCAATAAACTTAGGCGCAGCAGTTACCGCTAAAATACCTAAGATAACAATTACCACAACTAATTCAATTAGGGTGAAACCTTGCTGTGTTTTTTTCGGTGAATTAATAAATTTCATAATATTTCCTTTGCTTTTGATGTTTTATAGGGTTAATTATTTACGTAAACAATAACAGAGCTGTTGGCTGGTTCATAGGTAAAACTATTACCAACTGCTGTGCTGTTTGATGGGTCTAAGTACAAACTTGTATTCACTGTACTACGCGCTAGCGATGCTTTTAAATAGTAATGGCAAAGGTTGGCGCCATCTTTTGAAACAAAGTAGTCAACTGAGCTATTAACATCTAAGTCTGTTGTTGAGATTGTTGGTGGTTGTTGTAGTATGGCATTCCATACTTCAATACAGTTAACACTGGCAACGGCAGAAATAGGCGTTGTACCAATGATATAACCTGGACGAACGTTATTAGGGATATCTTCAACGGTTAAATAAACCGTGGTGCCATCGTAATTTACAAAATTTTTCTTTGGTGTTGCGCCATCATTTGGTCTTGCCTCGGCTTCCCATTGCGCTCTAGCTAATGAAACACCTGTTGCAAAACCACCAGCCATGCCTTCAATATTTGCTTGTTTAGCTTGCTCTGTTAAATCTAAAAATTTAGGGATTGCTGTTGCAGCTAAAAAACCTAAAATAACGACAACGATCACCAGTTCGATCAAAGTAAAACCTGAAGATTTTTTCAACGGTGCTTTCAACTGTGAATTATTGTTTAAATTTATATTAGCCATACTTACCTCAACATCTCTCATTCTTTTGATTGTAACAGTGATTTATTTACTAAGTCACTTATTTAACGCTGTTATTTTACAGTTTAGAACAAAATAATCACTAATTCAGCGACATCACTTTACTTACTTTACCTTTTGTTCGGTTATATTGAAAATAACTACCGTCAAGTAACACATAACGACACTGGCTATTTTCATCTTTGCTCTGCTCATTGTTAGTTTTTTTATTGCTATTTTTTTTATTGCTATGATGCACTTCAATTGCGCTTACTGAAAAACTCATAGCTGTAATTGGCGATTCCATCACTAAGCGCCAGATTTTTTCACAAGCTAATGGGTTTTCTTTTACATCGATCCAACCGGATTTATTAACCGATATTGCTTGTTTTTTTACATTATTTAATGATGCAAGATAGACAACATTTGGTTGCTTATCCATCATCCATTGTGCATGTACTGCGTTCACTTTGGTATTAAAACTCTGCGCCATGGCAACAAAACTAGCGCGGGTAAATTGTGTTTCATTTTTTATAAAAAAATTAATAAAAATAGCCATCATTACGCCAACAAGCACAACGATGACAAGAAACTCTGCCAGTGACTTTTCTTTTTTTTCACTGTTAGATACCATTTAATAAAACCTTTGTTAGAATAAATTCTAACCTACTTTTTTACCTGAATTAACATGCCTATACAGTTAATTCAGGTAAAAGGAAATTAAAACATAAACGTGTTACTTTTTCTGCTTGTAGGCGGGATTTTAATCGCGCTCATTCAAGCGCGAACAAGTTCCCGCCTACGAAAATAACGATACCTGAACGACATACGCAGCATTCAAGCGCGAACAAGTTCCCGCCTACTAAATTAACGATACCTGAACAATATACACAGGTATAAAAATGGGTTATTTACCTTGCATCGCAGATGCCATATCCCACATTGGCGTAAATATACCTAACGCTAACACCAGTACCATAGCGGCAACTACCACTAACAATAACGGCTCAATTCTGGCGGTTAGCGTACTTAAGTCGTAGTCAACCTCGCGTTCATAATAATCGCCTACTTCTTTTAGTAACTCATCTACGCGCCCTGTTTCTTCACCCACGGCTATCATTTGTAAAACCAGCGGTGTAAATAAAGTACTAGCAATAGCTGAGCGCAATAAGCTTTCACCACTTTCTATCGCTAAACGCATGGCGATAATTTTTTCTTGCATAAAGCTATTGTCAACAGCATCGGCAACTAAGGTTAAGCCGGTTGTCATCGGTATGCCTGACTTTAAGATGATACCAAAACTATGGGAAAATCGTGCTAATATCGACCGCTCAATAATGCTGCCAATAATAGGCAATTTAATTTTTTGCTTATCCCAGACAAAACGCCCTTTTTCAGTTTTTATATATTTTTGCAAAGCAAAATAAGTCCCTACACTTACAGCCAACATGTGTGGCCAATAATTTAAGAATAAGTTGGAGCTGCTAATCAAAAACTTAGTTGCTAAGGGTAAGTCTGCACCAAGTTTTGCGAACATATTGGCAAAAGTGGGTATAACAAAAATATTTAAAATAACTAACGCTGCAGAAAGTGCAATTATTACCATAGTTGGATAACGTAAAGCCGTTTTAATGCGCTTACGTGTTGCTTGTTCTCGCTCTAAGTAGGTCGTTAATTTTAAAAATGACTGTTCAAGTTGTCCGGTATTTTCCCCGACATGAATTAGGGAGACAAATAAAGATCCAAAAATTTCCGGATGCTGATTAAGGGCTGAAGATAAGGTATAACCGCCTTCTAATTGGCTACCTATCTCTGTTAGTGCTTTTTTAAGTGTTTTAGAGTTGCTCGACTCTGACATGCCGTTAATGGCACGTAAAATTGGCACACCTGAGCGCATTAAAGCATACATTTGACGAGAGAAAATTATTAATTCATCTAAAGACACTTTATTAAAGCCAAAAATTTCACTGACATCTTTACTGGCAAGGCTTTCACTAGCTTTATCCTTAGCAGCTAAAATAGATATTGGCGTAATACTTTTACGAAGTAACTGCTCAGCTACTGCCGAAGTATTACCTGCTTCAATGGTGCCTTTAACTTGGCTACCGCCACTGTTACGACCAATATAATTAAATGATGCCATAAATTACTCTTTCTACCTGTCTTGCAAGCGCGAATGCTTTGTTGTCAAAATAAGCCACCTACATTTAAATGCGAACAATTACTGCACGTCAACGGTTTCAACTAAACGTAATACTTCTTCAACTGTGGTAACACCTTGTGTCGCATAGTCAAAAGCGGCCATAGCCAACGGAGTGAAACTTGGGTTTTCTTTAGAAAGCTGAGTAAAAGCCTCAGCGTCATCACGTTTTAGTGCCGCCATCATTGGTTCGTTCATTTCTAATAATTCAAAAACACCAATTCGACCTTTATATCCTGTGTGTTGACAACTTTGACAGCCTTTTCCTTGAACAAATTTCGCCGTCTTAACTTTATCGCCGGCTAAATTGGTTAACCACAATAGCTCTTGGGGATCAGGAGTATACTCTTGCGTACAACTGTCACACACTCGGCGCACTAACCGCTGTGCAATAATAGCGCGCAAGGAACTCCCCACTAAGAAACCGGCCGCGCCCATATCTAATAAACGCAGCGCACTGGTTATAGCATCATTAGTATGTAATGTGGACAACACTAAGTGACCCGTTAACGCGCCTCGTAAACCAATCTCTACCGTTTCATGATCACGCATCTCACCAACCATCATAATATCAGGATCTTGGCGAAGTGCGGTTCGTAATACAGTTGAAAAGGTTAAATCTATTTTAGGGTTAACTTGCACTTGGTTTATGCGCGGTAAGCGATACTCAACCGGATCTTCTACCGTAATTATTTTTTTACTGGCTTGGTTTAATTCACTTAATGCTGCATAAAGGGTGGTTGTTTTACCGCTACCCGTAGGGCCTGTCACTAAAACCATACCGTGAGGACGAGTAATTTGATGGCGTACCCGTTTGACCAAATCATCAGGCATACCGGTTTGGTCAAACGATAGTAAACCTGCTGTTTGGTCGAGTAAACGCATGACTACTGATTCACCATGCTGTACTGGCATAGTTGACATACGCACATCAATACTGTGCCCAGAAATTTGCAAATGAAAACGACCATCTTGAGGAATACGCTTTTCAGAAATATCTAAGCCTGCCATCAATTTCAAACGTAATACCATTGCTGAGGCAATATTACTTTCTTTTAAAATGCTTTCTTGTAAAACACCATCAATACGTTGGCGAATTCGCAATTGATTTTCATCTGGCTCAATATGAATATCGGAAGCGCGCATTTGCACCGCGTCTTCAAACACTGATTGTAATAATTTACCAACCGTGGCATCGCCGGTTTCATCAACAAAAGAAGTTGACAAATCAAAGCTTGATGATTGCTCATACTCTTCTTCTAACTGACTGGCAAACGATTCAATATCGGCGGTTCTACGATACAGACCATCGAAGGCTTCAAACATTTGCGAGTCCATCACCACGGCAAGTTCGAGGCGTTTAGGCGCTAACATTTGTTCAAGTTGATCAATGGCGTTTAAGTCGGCAGGGTCGCTCATACCAATAACAACAGCGTCGCCTTTGTCTTCAACAATCAAGGCGCGTAATCGCCTTGCATGTACTTCTGATAATAAACTGGCACTTTCAGTGGCAATGCGGCGCTGGCTAATATCTAAAAACGGCAAGCCTAATTGTTGTGCTAAAAACTCCAATAGCTGACGTTCAGACAAATAGTTTAGCTCAATTAAGGTATCACCTAATTTTCGCCCCGTGGTTTTTTGGCTGTTTAACGCCTGCATTAATTGTTCGTTAGAAATAATGTGCTCGTGAACCAAAAGATCACCTAAGCGCATTTTTAATTTGGGAGCTGCCATGTTATTTATTCTCCTAAAGCTTGCAGACGTTGTTTGGCAAACTTTGCTGATGAAATTGACAAATCTGTTTTAGATAATGCTAGCGCATATTCATTTATAGCCAAAGAAAACTGGCTACTTTTATCATAAACAATGGCTAAGCCTAAGTGCCAGCGACCACTGTAAGGTTGCATTTTAATCAGTACTTGATAAGCACTTATTGCGCTGGGATATTGCTCTATTTGTTGAGCAACATTTACCAGCATAACTTGATATTCTTCTTGCTCATATAAAGGTAGCGCTTTTAAGGTGGTAAAAGCTGCTTGGTATTGCTTTTGTGTAAGGTGAATACGTGCTTTCAATAATCGTAACTCGCCGTTTTGTCTATCAATAGCGATACCTTGAGATAATAAATTAACAGCTTGTTGGTATGATTTACGGCCAAACCATAAAGCCGCCAACTTTTTGCGCGCCTCTTTATGGCTAGGTTTTATAATTAATACTTCTTCAAACAGTTGCTCTGCTTTAGTTAACTCATTTGCATTAATGGCTTTTTCAGCCCGTACTAATTTTTTAGCGATTAGCTCTTGGGGCGATAATTGACGTCGAGACACCGACATTTTGCCCGCTTTTTGGTTTGTTGAATTGTCTATGCTTGGTAAAACGATCACCTCAGCAATTTTTGCTGGCACTTTGTTTACCACTTCGGGCTTTTCACTTGATACTGGTAACGGTTTAACTTGTCTTTGAGCTGCTTTTTCTATTGGTAACTTTTCACTAATAGCTTGCTGCTGTTGCACTTGTGGTTTTTGCGGTTGCGATTTTTGATATTGCGATTTATTACTTACAGCTTGTAATGATTGTAATTGTTGCGCTGGCAACTCATCACTTGAAGCTTGTGTCTTCGGCGCTTTCAGCTGCTGTTTTTGCAACTCAGTACTTTTTGCAACACGCGCTTCTAAGCTCCAAATATAATAACCAAGCGCATTTAAGCTAAGTAAGACGACAAGGCTAATTAAGACTATTTTTACTGTTGACGATTTTTGACTTAGCACTGGTGGTGGAACTGCTTGCCCTTGCTCGGGTGCACGATTATCTAAATCTTTAAGCATTTGGTTTATAACACTCACAATACTGCTCCTGAGCGATAAAAAGAATAGATAAAATAGCCAAAAACGACTAACAGTACACTTACTACACTAAGGGTTAACATGTTAGTTGGCCATGCAGTAGTGCCAGCTAAGTTAAAACTATCATCAATACTTTCCGTATCTTTAATCGCAGCCTTAAGCTGTTTTTTTGTCATTTGATAATGTCCTTGACCATAACTTAACATCAGCATTTTATGGCACAAAACATTCACTATTCGCGGTATGCCTTTACTCACTTTGGTGATTTTATTACAGATACCCGTCGAAAATAAGGCTGCCCCTTTATAACCGGCAACTTGCAATCTGTGTTGAATGTATTGCTGCACTTCAAGGTTATTCATTGCTCTTAACTGATAAGAAAAAGTGATACGTTGGCGCAGCTGCCTAAACTCAGTTTGTGCAAGTCGTTGGTCTAATTCTGGCTGGGCAAATAAAACCACTTGTAATAATTTGCGTGTTTCAGTTTCTAAATTAGTGAATAAACGTAACGCTTCAAGGCTTTCTGCTGGCAGTGCTTGAGCTTCATCAAGAATAAGCACCACAGAATGCCCTTTACTGTGTAATTCTAACAATCGGTTTTGTATGCGCTGCGTTAGTAGTTGTGCCGACATTCGCTGCGCTTGTTTCACCCCTAACTCAAGTGCAACCGCACGCCTTAATTCGTCAGGGTTCAAATAAGGGTTGGGAATGTAAGCCGTTACAAAATGCGCTGGTATTTCATTAAGGAGTTTACGACATAGTAACGTTTTTCCTGTACCCACTTCACCAATAACCTTGATAAAGCCCTCACCCGTTTTTAGTGCGGTCATCAATACCGCTAGTGCCTCATTATGAGGCTCTAAGGCTAAAAAAAAATTGGTGTTTGGCGTTAAAGTAAAAGGTAACTCTGTTAGGCCAAAATGGTACAAGTACATAATCGTTTATTTACTACTCATTAACTGCTTCATCTTCTTCAGGAAACCATTTTTTCAATAATGAGCGTGCATCTTGTAATTGTGTGCTCCATGTGTCTTGGCCAATAACCACAGGTTTAAGTAAAATAACTAACTCACGCTTTTGTGTGGATTTACCCATACTTTTAAACAAGCCACCAACGAGCGGGATATCACCAAGCAAGGGGGTTTTAGATTCTTGATCGACTTTGTAAGTTTCAATTAAACCACCAATCACCACTATTTCACCTGATTTAGCTCGAATAATAGTATCCGATTCACGAACACGACTTTGCGCCAGTGGTAAAACTAATTCATCTCCACCTAAGACAATGGTTTTATTTTGCTCACCAGTTAGAGTAACTGAGGGATGTACGTGCAAAATAACACCACCATTTTCTGCAATTTGTGGAGTAACATCTAACGCTATACCAGAGAAAAATGGCGTTAATTCAACTTGTGGCGTAGTGGTGGTTGACGTACCTGTTGTAATAGTACTAGAAACATCAGTGACAAAATATTCATCTTCACCCACTTTAATAACCGCTTTTTGATTGTTAGCTGCGGTTATTCTTGGGCTTGATAATACTTGCACATTACCTTGAGTTTGCAATAAATCTATAACCCCACTAAAGTCTGGGCCAGAAAAACTTAATGAGGTTGTACCACCAATATTGCTTGATATAGGATTACCGCTAATATTACCACTTGTAGTAAAATTAAAATTGGTATCACTTAGGCTACTTAATACTTCATTCCAGCGAATGCCTTGCTGGTAATCATCATTTAAGGTGACTTCCATTATTTTAGCTTCAATAATTACCTGACGATGTAAGTGTGTTTCGGTATCCGAAATAAATTTTCTCACCGCGGCAATTTCGGTAGGTAAACCACGCACAGTAACTAGACCCGCTTGTGGTGAAACAATAACCGATCGCCCACCTTCTTTACCAACAAAGGCGGTTAAGGTTTCTTTTAGTTCAAGCCAAAAATCTGACTCATTCGAGGTGTAAATATTAATACCGCTAGTTCTATTTTGGTTATTTTGATTGTTTTGATTGTTTTGATTGCTATTTCTGCTGTTACTACTACTGCTTCGGCTACTGCTGCTACGACTATTGTTATTGTTACTGTTGTTACCACTATTATTTGGGTCATTTTCTGAAACACCACCAGAGTTTATACGGGTGCTTGACGTACCAAATCTCTTCAAAAACAAGTAATTAAGGGCAATAGTTTCGCTGCGAATTCCCGCTGGATATACCTGAATAACATTACCGTTTACGCGAATATCAAAACCATAAATATCCTCAATAACATCAATCGCTTCGGTCAAGGTAACATCGGTTAAACTTAAGGTAATACTGCCACTTACATCAGGATGTACGGCAATACTATAAGAAGAGCCCTCAACAAGGGCAGTAAAGAAATCTTTAGCTGCGACAGTCGTAGCAGAAATTTCTAATCTTTTTTCAGATAACAAGCCCTGTTTCGCTTGTGCCATATTTTGCATCATTAACTCTTGTTGTACTGAGTTTGGTACTTGTGTTAATGGCTTAGGACTATTTAAAACTGCTGTTTCTGTAATAGCGTCATTTAACCCTTCATGCATATCATTAGGGTGGTCAGGCGTACTTTGACAACCGGCAAATGTTAACAGTAGGGTTGAAAGGGCTATTTTCAATTTTGATTGCTTTGTCATTTTATTTATCTTTATCATTCTTGAATTCACGGGCTTATTCACTTTCACTGTTTTTAGCAATGCTCGGCTTGACGATACTGCTTTTGAAAATAGTTAATTTAAGACGTTTGGTTTTACTGCGCAATATGACACTTTTATCATTCACAGCAGTTAGTTGATATTCGCCAATATAATCAAGGGGTTTTAATACCTTACCGCTGATCACTACAGTATGAATACCATCACCATGAACAATAGACTCTAAAACCATTTTTTTACCGCTGGGTGTTACCGCTGCAGCACTACGGTGACCAAAAGGCCGCGTAGGATCAAATTGAGCAGCGTAGGCTTGCGTTGACATCAACACGGCAAAATAAACAAGCAGGGTACTGAGTAGAGAATTAAGCATAGATTTAAACACCAATAAACTCCTTTTTAGTTCCTAAACTATACATTTCAATTTCTAACTCACTGTTAGGGTACTCGGTGAGTTTGAAGTTAAAATCTTGCCAGAAAAATTTCCACGAAAGCTTCTCAAGTTGCTGTAAATAGTCTCTCAAATCAAAATAACTACCGGAAAGCTTGATTTTAATGCCGTGACGATAGAGATTAAGTTGCGAGCTATTCGTGCCGGATGGCGAACTAACTTTATCATTAGCAGCAGTATCTTTAGCAGGTTCGCTCGCTAATAAAGGTTGTGCGCCCAGTAACTCAAAAGATAATAATGACACGCCTTTGTTAAGCTTTAATATATCTAACAGCGCATAGCGCATTTGTATTGGGCTAATTAAATCACTGGTGAGTTTTAACAATTTCTCATCAACTTTAGCTAGCTTAGTTTCGTATTGTGCTATTTTATTTTTTGCATCTTCATTTGGGTGACGCTGCAAAGCAGTCTGCATCTCAAGTATTGATAATTTTAGCGTTTTATTACTGGCATTAAGTCGAACAATTTGTTGTGCTGCGTTATTATTCGCAACAATTTTAGTGTCAATAAACAAATAAAAAGTAATAAAGATTACAGCCACAAGCCCTGTTAATAATATGAGGTACTGCTCACGAGGCGTCAGTTTTAAGTAGCGTTCAGCGTACTGTTGCCATTGTTCGTTCATGGGCTTACCTCATTTACTTTAGAGCTAACGGTAAACTCTGTAATATTTTGCTCATTTTCTGATAATCTAAAACGAGAAAACGATTTACCAGACAATAACACAGAATTTTCAAAGCCTGCCAACCAAGCCGGAACAGCCTCGGGTGTTAAAGCTAACCCAGAAAAGGTCATATTATCGGTATTGATGTTTATAGACTCTAAACGAATATCTTGATGATGCAGTTGAGCTAATTCATCCATTGCTGTTGCAAAACCGGCAACATAAGTTACGTTCGGATTCGTTAACTTAGCATATAGTGCTTGCTTGTTACTCATTAGCAATTTAATGGTTGCTAATCTATCAGCTAATTTACTGTCAACTTTTCGTGCAGCTAACTGCGCGGTAAGTGTTGATAGTTGTTGTGTTTGTTTACTGTTTTCTTGTTGCAAGGCCGTTAATTCTTTTATCAGCGATTGTTGAGTAAAGTGAGTTGCAACAGCCCAACTAGCCATCACAACCAGTACAATTCCCCACACCATTACAATACGCGGCAGTGTAAGTAAAACTTTTTCAGGCAATAACTCAGCTTGCAATAAGTTAATGCTGTATTTGCCTACCGCCTTATTTGCTTGTGGGTTAACTGACATGCATCAACTCCTGTGTTTGCTCTGCAGCTCTAACATCATGCAGTGTTGCCCCAATGGCAGCTGCATATCCACGTTGTTCTTGATAATGTTCAGGCATGTCGAGCAAAGTAACGGGGATATGAGTATTCTCACTAAGTTTGCGAGCAAAAAAACCTTCTAATAACATGGGTAATAGCACTTTTATTTCTTTAATCGGCGCTTGCTTTAACTGTCGTTCATAAAAATCTGAAGAACGTTGAATTTCTAATGCTAGGTTGTCAATAACCGTCATGCTCAACTCGTCTTCAGTTTTATCGGCTATTTTGCTAAAACCACGTAAACGACGATGAAAATACAATTTCCCCTGTTTAACAATAATTAATACTATTTCTTCATTTGGCTGCTGACAAACTAACAAACAAGCATCATTTTGTGCGGGGTGCAAATTAGCGAAAGCAAACTCTTCAATAGTGATACTAGCAACCTCTAAATCACCTTGATTAACCGCTGTTACTATTTTTTTAAGATCATTAAGAGGAGAACAAACAACATTAATTTTTTCTATACCGCCCGCCAGCACTGGACCATCAAAATAATCTACAACCATATTTTCAGGCGCTATACTAACCAGATCTTTTATCTGCCATTTCAAAGCACTATTAATTTCAGCCTCTGGCACGTTAGGCTTATCAACCTGAACAATTTGTGATTGCTGAGCATTTAACACAATATGGCACTGACCAGCTAGGCTAACATCACTTTGTATTTCTGTAATAGCACTGGAATAATCTAATTGCTTTACACTTAGCTGTTGAAAATCAACACCTTGTTCAGAATCATCATCAGTTGAGTTGCTTGTTATAATAGCGGGTAAAGAGCACAAAGAAATCGCTTCTTGTTGCAGCGAAATTGCAATCAACTGGGCTGATTGTTTCTTTGAAAAAATGTTACTTATTTTTGTGTTTATTTGTGTGAATAAAGACATGGTTCAGTGTTATATTATTTTAAATTGAGTATTATTTTTATTATCACGCTAAGTATCTAATTAAAGTACTTATTTAAAATACTTAAAAAGTATCTCTAACATTATCCTTTATTGCCATAGACCTGCAAGGTTTTTCGCTGATTTATTAACTTTTTCATTACCTTTTAACTTACAAAATTTGAAAGCATAGCAAAGCTAAAATGACCTTTTTATCTGAATTACATCCAATACATCATCCATTATTTACACAACATAAGGTACAGGTTCACGTTAAGCGTGATGATTTAATTCATCCAATTATTTCAGGAAACAAATGGCGTAAACTCAAATACAATTTAAGCCACGCAAAACAACAGGCACATATTAATGGCGTACTCAGTTTTGGCGGTGCATATTCAAATCATATTCACGCCCTAGCGTTTGCTTGTTATCAACAAAACATTCCCTGTATTGGCATTATTCGCGGCGAACAAAATTACGCCAATAACTTTACGTTAACATGGGCTAGACATTGGGGCATGAAGCTGTGTTTTGTTGATAGAAAAACTTACCGTCGTCGCCATGACGTAGACTATTTAGCGCAACTACAACATCAATATCCTGATTACTTTATTGTACCTGAAGGTGGCAGCAATAACTTAGCTATACCCGGTGTCAGCGAGGTGCTCACTGAATTAAATCAACAAACTGAGTTTGATACCTTACTCACTCCAGTTGGCAGTGGCGGTACACTGGCTGGTTTAATTACTGGCGATCAGATAAGTAATACCGTTGAACATAAACTATTAGGCATTGCGGTACTAAAAGACGCCCACTACCTTGTTGATGAGGTAAACACCTTATTATCTGCAAGTGCAAAAGCGCATACCAACTGGCATATACTGAGTAACTTTCACCGTGGTGGCTATGCAAAATTTTCACCGGCAGATGCACAACGTATACTTGAATTTAACAAGACAACAACGGTTAATTTTGAACCGGTATATTCAGGTAAAATGGTACTCGCCTTGATCGATTTACTTACCCAAGGGTATTTTAAAACAGGTGAACGCATCGTTTTATTGCATACAGGCGGCATGCAAGGAGTTGGCGGCATGATTGAGCGAGGCCTGCTTAACAAAAAAGACTGGCATATCTCCACGCCAACTTGCTGAAAAAAATAATATTACTATACTAGGTTAATTATCCAATCTATTTTTTCACTAAAACCATGTATTTAAAATTATTTTATTGGAAATTAGCTTTTATCATATTGACTTTAATGCCATTGCATTCGGTTATGGCAAATACTGAAAATGAAAATTTTGATTATCTTGAATTGAGTTTAGAAGAGTTGTTAAATGTAGAGGTAATATCTGCTTCGTTGACTAAGAAAAATCAAAGACTCTCTCCAAGTACCATTTCAAGTATCACAGGTGATGAGTTAATAAAAATGGGGGCAAGAACACTCTCTGATGCCTTAAAGTTACTACCCGGAATTAATATTTCAGAGCGGCGAAATGGTCGAAATATGGTGTGGATCAGGGGAGTACCTAGCGGTCATAATACTAAAGTCATGTTACTCGTGGATGGTGTACCACACCGTGAGCCAGTATTTGGCGGTTGGTCACCAGATGAAGAAGTACCTTTAACCAATATAGAACACATAGAAGTCATTCGAGGCCCAGGTTCGGCCTTGTATGGCGGCAATGCTTATTCTGGATTAATTTCTATATTTACTCGTGATCGATTAAAAGAAAGTGCTAGCGTTAGTCTACTATCAGGCTCCTTTGCTAGTAAAAAGCTAACCATGAGCGCCGAAAAAAACATGAGCGATGGTAACATACTCTTTGCTGGTTCACTGTTTGAAACCGAAGGGCATGACATGGCAAGAGATAGACAGGGTCAAGCAACAGATCATAACAACCAAGTCTATTCTTATAACGGCAGTTTAAAATTAGTATTAGGAGACTTGAAAGCCGGCCTTAGTATTAATAATTACAGTACTGAATATCCTCTGTATTCAATTAATCAAACAAAACCTCAAGACTACCAGATCATTAGCGGATACATTGATTATTCAAAAACAAACTGGTTTAGTAAAGTTTATACATACAACGTCGATAGAAAAATGGATCGGCGAATTTTAGATGAACAACAAACACAGTCATTTCAATCTTTTTCTTTACTCAATACGCAGTTATTAGGTGCTACTACGCGTTTTAATTATCAACTGGATAATCATGATTTTTTATTCGGTGGTTCAGTTGAAACATTAAAGGTAAGTGAGTATTCAGAGATTATTACCTTGAAAAATTACCAACCCGTATTTCAAATACAATCTGTCCTTGATAATAATGGTGACAATAGCCCTCAAACCACAAATTACGCGTTTTTCATGCAAGATGATTTAACATTTTTAGATAATAAACTAGCACTCACCACAAGTTTACGTTATGACAAATATCAAGAGTTTGCTGCTGAATGGTCACCTAGAATTGGACTGGTATACGCACCTACTAATGATTGGACTTTTAAAGGAATGTGGGGGACTGCTTTTCGGCCGCCATCAAATTTACAACAATATGAAGTTCGCTCAGACGGAAATGCCCCAGGGAATACAAATTTATCCCCAGAGAAAATAGATACTAAAGAAATAGCGCTAAGTTATAGAATCAGTAATAATCAAAATATTTCCACCCGATATTTTAATAATTCCCTGTCAGATTTTATTCAATCAATTAATTCTCAACCCTATAGTAACATTGCTGAAAATCGCTCAGTTTCAGGTATTGAAATAGAACATACCGCAAGTTTTACACCCAAAATTGATTCTGTAAGCGTTATTCAATTACGCAGCAATTTTACCAAACTAAATACGAATGAAGCTTCAGTAGCACCCAATATGATGAACGTTCATGCTATTACTGAGTTTTATTGGGGAACCTTATCCCTTGCTGCGAATTACGTTGGCCGTAGAAACGCCTCTATTGGCTACCACAGCAGAGTAAAAGTTGACGAATTTAAAAACAAAGACAATAAAGGATCGTACACAACAATTGATCTTAATTTAATTATAGCTAAGCCATGGAACTGGCCAATTTCATTAACTTTTTCAGCATTTAACTTGTTGAATAAACAATATTACAACCCAACTTTTTCGCCTGATAGTTATTATGATGTTACGCGTGAACCCAGATACTTAAGTACAAGTGTTGAATACTTTTTTTAACCATACCAACTACAGCTTCCATAAAAATTAAGCGAAAAAAAACACCGTAATCTCAATGAGAATACGGTGTTTTTATTATAGTAAGCTTGTAATCGAGTTTTTATACATAAAAACATAGTTTTATACATAAAAACATAGCGCGAACAAGTTCCCGCCTACAAACTACAAAGCAATTACGCTTGTGCGATAACAATCACTTTGATGCTAGTATCTACATCAGTGTGTAAGTGAATAGCAATATCAAATTCGCCCGTTTCACGGATTACACCTAATGGTAAACGCACTTCAGCTTTAGTAACTTCAACGCCAGCGGCAGTGATTGCATCGGCAATATCACGCGTACCAATTGAACCGAATAATTTACCTTCGTCACCCGCTTTTGATGCGATGGTAACTTCAGCTAGTTCTACAATTTTAGCAGCACGAGCCTGCGCAGTTGTTAAAACGTCAGCTAATTTAGCTTCTAATTCAGCACGACGTGCTTCAAAGTGCTCAACGTTAGCTGCTGATGCAAATACTGCTTTACCTTTAGGTAATAAGTAATTACGTGCATAACCTGATTTAACAGATACCTTGTCACCAAGGCCGCCTAATTTGGCGATTTTGTCTAGAAGAATTACTTCCATAATAAACCCCTTTTAAGCTTACTTGTGTAAGTCAGTGTATGGTAACAATGACAAGTAACGAGCGCGTTTGATAGCACGAGTTAATTGACGTTGATATTTAGCAGCAGTACCAGTGATACGGCTAGGAACAATTTTACCACTTTCAGTGATATAATTTTTTAACGTAGCAATATCTTTATAGTCGATAGATGTTGCGCCTTCAGCTGTGAAGCGACAAAACTTACGACGTCTAAAAAAACGAGACATAAATCTCTCCTAATAATTTATTGAATAGTAGCTATTCAAACATTTCTATATGTTGAGCATGTATAACCAAAAGCGGATTGCCGTTTCTTGATTCGTGGCGGTTAATAAACCCCGTCACTTTTACATTTTGCCCAACAACTAATTTACGTGTTAAGTGTGATAACTCGCCTGTAGCCACTACTTGTATTCTGACAAATGCTTGTCGGTTCATTCCCGCTTCATTTTGTATAGACTTATGGTCTATTGAAAACTGGCTATGAACTATACCTACAGGGCTGGTTGACTGCTTTGAGGCTTTCACCACACTGCCTGTCAACACTAGGCAATTCTCTTGTAAAGCATTATGTAGAGAGCCTTGCATTGAATTTTCTCTAATCATTTCTTTAATCAAGAGTCATCACAGATGACTATTCTTCGCTAGCAGCTTCTTCAGAAGTTGTTTCTTCTTTGGCTTCAACTGGCGCAGCAGCAACATCTTTCTTAACTTCGCGACGGTCATCTTTAGCAGCAGCCATTGGCGATGCTTCAGTTACCGCGTCTTTAGTACGCATGATCATGTTACGAATAACAACATCGTTATAACGGAAAGAAGTTTCAAGTTCATCAATAACTGACTGTGGCGCTTCAATGTTCATAAGAACATAGTGTGCTTTATGTAGTTTATTGATTGGGTATGCTAATTGACGACGACCCCAGTCTTCAAGACGGTGGATTTTGCCTTGTGCAGCATTGATCAAGTCGGTGTAGCGCTGGATCATACCAGACACTTGTTCACTCTGATCAGGGTGAACCATAAATACGATTTCGTAATGACGCATTACGAGCTCCTTACGGTTGTAGCCTCATAATCTGGCTCAGCCAACACCAGTTGAGGCAAGGAACAAAAAGTTCAGGCTGAATTAAGGACGCGTATTGTAGGGAAAATAGACAGAGAAAGCAAGCAGTAAAAAAGTAGTTATTTGACTGTTTGCTTTTATATGATGGGAAGTTTCTTCTGTTTGAAAAACTATAAAGGAATAACCTGTCCGTTTACGTTTAATTGACCTTGAGCAAAGTTGACTCTAAAACTTAGTTCATTTTCATTTTGAATAATAAATCCCTGCTGTACATACATATCAATCATAGGTGCCAAACCAAGTTTAGTAAAAAAAGGCATTGGCGCTTTACCATTAGCCTTCGCTTTTAGCGCTGCCATAATTGACATAATATTGCTGGTATCAAACTTATCTTTGTCGACACTTAACTGCATTGCCGACTCAATTTTACCTTCTAAAGTTTCAACGCTAAAATCTGTAATTTCAAGCAGAGGATCATCAGCCAACAATTTAGCCGTTAATTTTGCTAGTTTTTCCATATTATGTGGGCTGAACATTTCCTCACCATCAGCAGATAACTGCGTCATCAAGGTATTCACTTCTTGCATCACCTTAATATTCAAGCCATTAAATACAACCGCTAAATTAGCTTTTTCTAATTGCTGACCAGCAGAAGCAAACTTATCAGCACTGTAGTTCATGCTAATTTGCATTAAGTCATCTTTTACCGATGCTACCGCATTGATTAATAAGTTATCTAGCGAAAACACTGAATTTCCGGCACTGTCTTGAGCTTTTATCGCGGCAATAGCAAAATCAAAATCACCGGTTGAAATAGCATTACCTTGATAATAATCGCCGGCTATTAAGGTTTGATCTAATGAAAATTTTACGCCCTCAATAGTAAAACTTTCTTCACTGGTGGTTGCTGTTAAACCTGGCCAATTAAAATCACCATAAACGCGATTATTATTTTCTAAAGTGAAATTACCTACCGCTTTTGCTGATGTTACTTTATTCCCATCTATTTCTTTTGATACTTCATCAATTTCGATAATAGAAACAATGTCCTTAGAAAACGTTAGCAAGCCACTTAAGTGAATTTTATTATTAATGAAAGTTGCCACTTCTTCATCAAACAGTGATTCTTTAAAATTAATATTGGCTTGAGAATAACTTAACGCAAGTTGTAAACCTTGGTCGGTAAAAATAACAGGGCCAAATGATAAATTCTCTTCAATAATAATCGTAATATCTTCTATTTCATCTTCATGTAAAAGAATGGTCATTTCTGTACTAGCTTTACCGCTAAACCAATTAGCAGTGAAGCTTGATGAATTAATGGTAATAGCGGGATTGGCACTTAATTTATCAATACCGGCTTGATGTTCTGTTTTAACTACACTGCCAATAAATTTTGGCGCAATTAGGCTCGCGATGATAATTAAAATAATAGCGATAAAAAGTTTTTTCATGAAATTCGTCCTTGGAATAATTCCGTAAGAGTTAAAATAAGTGTTTTGTTTTCTTTAAAGTTTACTAATTTATTTTATACGTTGTCTCACCATTTCGAACAAGCAAATACCTGTTGCTACTGACACATTTAAACTTGATACACTGCCAGCCATAGGTAATTTTACTAATTGATCGCAATTTTCCCGCGTTAATCTTCGCATACCTTTACCTTCTGCCCCCATAACCAACGCCATAGGGCCTGATAACTGCACATCATAAAGACAAGTATCTGTTTCACCGGCTGTGCCAACTATCCACACGCCCATTTGCTGCAAGTGCTTCATAGTACGCGCCAAGTTAGTAACTTGTACTAATGGCACTGTTTCAGCTGCACCTACTGCTACTTTACGTACCGTTGCGGTAAGTTTTGCCGCATTATCTTTAGGGACAATAATAGCTTGAACACCTGCGGCATCAGCATTGCGTAAACAGGCACCTAAGTTATGCGGGTCGGTAACACCATCAAGAATCAATAAAAATGGCGGGATAGCTTTTTTCTCTGCTGCTTGAATAATATCGTCAAGATCATTTTCAGTTAGCATTTTACCCGGTTTAACTCGCGCAACAACACCTTGGTGTTGCTCACCGTCACTTTTATCATCAAGCACGCGCCTTTGCACCATTTGGGCTGATATGCCATATTTACGCGCTAAATTAATAATTGGCAGTAAACGTTCATCGTCACGCCCTTTTAGTAACCACATTTCAATAAAGCGTTCAGGCGCGCTTTTCAATAAAGCGTTTATTGCGTGAATACCAAATACTAATTCTTCATTTTTTGCCATGTTCATCTACCTTTCGTGGGCGAATAAATAACGCCTACAATTTACTTTTCTTTTGTGCGCGAATAAATTCCCGCCTACAAACTATTTTTTTGCGTTTTTTCGCGCATTTTTACCGGGGCGCTTTTTACGTTCGCTACGTTTTTTTGCCTTACGCTTTTCTTTTTTTGGCTGATCTTTTTTGGGTTGTGTTGTTTTTTGCGCGAATGAATTCCCGCCTACAACTTTTTTCTTGTTACTTGCATCTTGTTGCTGCTCTTGCATCGCCAGATCTATTTTTTTCTCATCTAGATTAACCGCAGCAACTTGCACCTTAACCACGTCACCAACACGGTATTTAACGCCAGAGTTTTCACCTGTTAGGCACATGCGGACATCATCGTAATGGTAGTAATCACGCCCTAAGGAAGTTATGTGAACTAAGCCCTCAATGTGTAAGTCTTGCAAACGAACAAAAATGCCAAAGTTAGTTACCGTACTGATAACACCACTAAAACTGTCACCAACATGATCTTGCATAAATTCACATTTTAGCCAGTCACTAACATCACGAGTAGCTTCATCAGCGCGGCGCTCGGTCATTGAGCAATGTTCTCCTAACTCAATCACTTCTTCTAATTTATACTGATAATCTCCTGCGTTAGCACTTTTTATTTGACTAAGCGCTATTTGACTTTCATCTGTTTGCTGTTGAGCTTGCTCTACTAAAATGGCTTTAATAACGCGATGAACCACTAAATCTGGATAACGCCTAATAGGCGAGGTAAAGTGGCTATAAGATTGTAAAGCTAAACCAAAATGACCTAAATTATCACTTTGATAAACGGCTTGTCGCATTGAACGCAACAACATAGTTTGAATTAACTCTTGATCAGGTCTACCGGCAACTTTAGCCAAAATATCGCAATAATCGCTCGGTTCGGGCACTTCTCTTTTGGGTAACGACAGACCAAGTTCAGCTAAATAGCTAACAAAGTTATTATATTTGTCTTCACTAGGTTTGTCGTGAACACGAAATAGTCCCGGCTTTTTATTTTTTTCTATAAACTTAGCCGTAGCAACATTGGCCAAAATCATACATTCTTCAATGATTTTATGAGCATCATTACGAATAAGCGGCACCACGCTTGCTATTTTTTTATCGTCATTAAATAAAAACAGTGATTCTTGTGTTTCAAAGGCAATGGCACCGCGTTTATTACGGGATTCACTTAATGCCAAATACATGCTTTTTAGGTTTTCTAAATCAGGCACTAGATGTTGATGTTTTTTAATTAACCTTTCATCACCTTGAAGAATGGCCGCCACTTTGGAATAAGTGAAACGGGCATGAGAGCGCATTACCGCAGGATAAAATTTACTACCCGATAACTTGCCCGCAGCGCTAACAGTCATTTCACAAACCATACAAAGGCGGTCTACATCAGGGTTTAATGAACATAAACCATTGGAGAGTTTTTCCGGTAGCATTGGAATAACTTGGCTTGGAAAATACACTGAGTTTCCGCGAGAAATAGCTTCGTCATCTAACGCACTACCATGGCGCACATAATAACTAACATCAGCAATAGCGACCCATAAACGCCAACCACCTGATTTTTTGGGTTGGCAATATACGGCATCATCAAAATCTCTCGCGTCTTCACCATCAATGGTTACTAAGGGTAAATCCCGCAAATCTTTACGTGGCAATTTCGCTGATTCTTCAACTTCATCAACAATGGTTGCCACCTCAGCTTGAACTGTGTGGGGAAACTGGTGCGGTAAATCGTGGGCACGTAAAGCTATTTCTATTTCCATGCCCGGCGCCATATGGTCGCCTAATACTTCAATAACATTACCAATAGCATGTGAGCGCTTGGTGGGTCTTTGTACTAAGTCAACCACCACCATTTGCCCGTGGCGAGCGCCAAGTTTTTCTTTTGGATCAATTAATATTTCTTGTTTAATTTTACTGTCTTCAGGTACAACTGAGCAAACATGATGGTCAACATAAAAGCGACCGACAATAGGCGCTTTTCTTGGTTCTATAACATCGAGAATTTTTACTTCTTTACGACCTTTTCTGTCAGTGCGATCCACTAATATTGCTTGTACTATATCACCATGAAAAACCCGCTGCATTTCATGTGAAGAAATGTAAAAATCTTTACCGCGCTTGTCTTTTTGCGCAGGATCGTCAGGGGAAAAAAAGCCAAAGCCATCACGATGTCCCAATACTTTACCTGTTAATAAACTCTTTTTTGCGGGTATGGCATATTGTTTGAATTTATTGAAAACCAACTGACCACTGTTTTCCATCGCCCGCAAACGTCGTTTCAAACCAATCAGTAAATGATCTTCTTGATATTTAAGGGTTTTGGCTAAAGTATTAAACGTTGGCGGTGGTGAGCACTTTTCAATAAGTGAAAGCAAAAGCTCACGAGAGGCGACGGGTTTTTCGTATTTTTTAGCTTCACGTTTAGCGTGGGGATCGTTAAGTGTCACAATAATAGGTTACTTGTAATAGATTGATTTAAGGAGATTACTCAAAACAAGTATACCACAAACTGAGGCAGTGAAAGTTAATTTGTATAATCAGACCTTTTAGCTTTAGCAATGACATGTTCAGGCATTTTTAACGCTAATTGATTTTTTAACTTAGTAATTTTTTTGTGAGTATTTTTGTCGTCGGTAATAGCATGATGAAGTTGTGAATAAAGCTCAGGATAATCTAATGGGCTACCATAGCCTTGTTGATAGATAGTCGCTAAACGCATTTGAGCGGCAAGATTATTCATAGAGGCGGCAGCTTTTAAGAACACAATGGCTTGCTCAATATCCACCTGCATAAACTTGCCTTGATGATAATAGCGCCCCATTTGTTCAAGCCCTTCTGCTAAACCTTGATCAGCTGCCAAACGCATGTAATGTAAACCTAAGGCAATATCTTTTTTAACGCAGACACCGTAAGCTAACATGTCGCCCCACAAAAATTGATAAGAAGGCATCTTTGATTTTAGCGCACGCGCTTCAATATCTTGCACTAACTGACACTCATCAAGTACAACTTGGCTTAAATGCTTATTTTCTTTGATTAAATCTAATAATTGATTGTCGGTATATATTTGGACTGCGGTTAAATTTTGTCCGTAAACGACAGGTATAAAAAAAGTAAATACAACTAAAAATAATAATGCACGCATACAAATCCCAAATATAAAAATAGTGTCCAGTTATTCTATCGGCTGAGCAAGGTAAAACTAAAGAGTGACAGCCTAATGCATTTCGCTAATAAAGCGCAGTTTATTTCTAAATTAATGCAATATCTACGCAATACATATGCAATATGAATGCAAATAAAAGACCAATATTGTACAAATATAAAATTGTGTAATGATAAAAAAATGGCTAATATCAAGTAAGGAATAATAATAATTATACTTATAATTAATATAGTTGGTCGTAGATTAAATGATAGTAGAAAAGCAACTTACAGAATTAAATGTAGGTCATTATGTTACTGAAATAGCCAAACAAAATGGAAATTTTTCATTAAGTTCACCTGGGCATATTAAAAGTACTAAAGTAATAAAGCATCTAAAAAGTAAAGATGTTATTTCTGTTTTTATTGACGAAAGCAGAACTATTGTTCAAGCAAAAAAAAACAAAAGCAAAGCTGAAGTTGCCGCAGAAGTAAAACAAGCGAAAGAAATATTCAATGAATCAAAAAACATCCAAAAAGATTTGTTTGCTAATGCCTTAAGTGGTGCTACCGTTGATTTAAAGCCTGTTGTTGAAGTGACCAACAAATCTGTTGATGCTATTTTTAACAGTCCCGACTCTTTAGCCTGTATGGTCAATATTCGCGAAAAAGATGAATACCTACTAGAGCATTCAGTCGCAGTCTCTGTATATATCACTATTTTCGCCCATCATTTAAAAATGAGTAAAAAGCTTGTGCATCATTTGAGCATTGGCGCTTTTTTACATGATATAGGCAAAATTAAAGTGCCTGATGAAATACTCAACAAACCTGGTAAGCTCACCGATGAAGAGTTTACTATTATGAAAACCCATGCCAACCATTCTATTGATATCATCAAAAAAACGCCTGGTATCAGTAAATTAAGTTTAGAAGTTGCCGCATTACACCACGAAAAACTCAATGGTGAAGGTTATCCCTTTCAAGTTGCCGGCAAAGATATTCATAAGTATGGTCGCATGATTGCCATTTGCGACATATTTGATGCTCTCACCGCAAACCGCTGTTATAAAGAGGGTTTTCCGCATAATAAAGCGTTTACAATATTAAGAGAGCTTGCTAAGAGCAACCACCTGGATAGTAAACTTGTAGATCAGTTTATTCATTGTATTGGCGTATTTCCTATCGGCTCTTTAGTGCAGTTAGAATCTAAAAAACTCGCTATTGTTGAACAGCGCAATGAAGAAGATCCAACCAACCCTAAAGTACGCTCTTTTTACAGTGTTAAGTTAAATCAGTATCTTAATACTCAAGATATTGATTTAGCAGAAGATGATGATTGCATTGTTAAAGCGGTAAGAGCTGAAGAATTTGACCTTGATATGAACACTATTGTTGAAATGTTATTAATGGAAGGCTAATAATCATTTTCGTAAATTTACTTGCCTAACAGTTAAAAGTAATTCACTATGCTAAAGCCCCCTAATTCGCAAAGGTCATAAAACAGGTATGTATTATATGTCTGAGTCTACAAAAGAATTAGAGCAAAAATTAGCCAGCGTAATAGAAATTTCTCGGGCTAATGCTGATATAACTCAAAAATTATTTGACATTGAAACCCAAATTTTAAGCTGTAAAACAAGTCAAGAATTATTACAACAACTGCTCGTTTCAATTAAAGATAAATTTAACTTGTCGGGTATTTGTTTATTACTGGCAGAGCCTACACCAATTAGTTATTTACTTAGCGGTAATATGCAATCAAATTGGCATCAACAAAACAGTAAAAATATTGCACTAGATCAGCTTCAAGAGTTACATCCCAATAGAAAGCCATTGCTTACTGATAATATACAAACTATTGCCAACATATTACCGAAAAATTTATTCCATATAACTCAATCTGCCGCTTTTATTCCCTTAATAATAGAAGACAAATTATTTGGTAGCTTACTTTTTACCGACAGTAAAAAAGAGCGCTTTCAGCCTGATTTAGGTACTGTGCATTTAGAGCAGCTCGCCGTAAAAGTCAGTTTGTGTTTATCAAATGCGTTAATAAGAGAACAACTTGAATACATGGCTCATTACGACAGGTTAACGGGTGTAGCCAACCGGCGTTTAATGGAGGCTTGTATTAGTGAAGAACTCATTCGGCAACGTCGTTACAAAGTTCCTTTCTCAATACTGTTTATTGATTGCAATAAATTTAAACAAATCAATGATACTTATGGCCACGATTGTGGTGACAAAGTACTCACTTATGTGGCAACCCAGTTGCAAGAATTGATTCGAGAAAACGACAAGTGTTTTCGTTATGCCGGCGATGAATTTGTTGTAACTCTAGCCAGCCAAAATTACCAAGAAGCACTATTAGCGTGTAAACGGCTAACAGAGTTTTTTCAACAAAATCCAATGCCATATCAAAATGGTAGTTTAGCAATAACAATTAGTTGTGGCGCTGCCGCAAGTGATGGTAAAAAAACCATGGAAGAATTATTGAAACAAGCCGACGAGCAGTTATACCTGCATAAAAAGTCAGGTATAAGGATTTAGCTTAAATAGAAAAAGAAGATCCACAGCCACAGGTGGTAGTTGCATTAGGGTTATTAACAACAAAACGACTACCTTCTAAGCTTTCCAAGTAATCTACTTCGCCATCAACTAAATACTGCAAACTCATGGGGTCAATCACCATAGTAACGCCTTGCTTTTCTATGGTCATGTCACCCTCATTGATTTTTTCGTCAAAAGTAAAACCATACTGAAAACCAGAACAACCGCCACCGGTAACATATACTCTCAGCTTCAGCTCAGGATTCTCTTCTTCAGTAATCAAAGACAATACTTTCTTTGCCGCAGCATCGGTAAATTTTATCGGTAACTCAGGGTTTTCAATTGGATCAGACATGGAACTCTACTTTCACTTAATTTTTCAATACAAAGAGGATAAACGTTGAAATCGCGGCAATTATCGTAAACCTGACTAATTTAATCAAGTATTATTACTTTATTCTTCAATAAGCCATGGCAGTGTTTTGTTAAGCTTTTGATATTTCTGCCATTTACTTTTCGTTAATATAGCTGACAATTGGATTTTTTCAGGAACAAAATTATCAGGTAAAGTAATGCTGCCTTCTATTACTTGAAAGTATTTAAAGCTAAATGCCCGTTCCTTTTTGTTGATAGCTGAAATTTTCTCTAATTTTAGCTGGCTAGGTTTATTGTTCAAGCTCCCTATCACCACTAAATCAACATAACCTTTGGCATAACGCTTCTTTAATTGTTGCTGCACCAAAACTACTTGAAAATTGTAATGATTAGGGCTTTTACTCGCTGTTATTTTAACATTATCAATAACTAAACCATTAGCGTCTTTTTCGGGCGCCATCACCTTTTCATAAAATGCGAGCTCTTTTTTAACTTGATAGTGCGCTTGCGACATTTTCTTTAAGGTTGCTTGGGCATTTTGACTTGCCAATTGCTCAACCGCCAATTCAACTTCTAAGGTGTGAATACGGGCTACTTGTTGCTCTTGTTGTTGATACAAGTACTCTAAACGACTTTTTTGCTGCGCTAAGGTATTAAGCTGAAAATTATGGTAGAAATTACCCAGTCTATAACCAACAAATAAACATAAAACGATTAATGTTAATAAAAACAGGGCAGATTTAAACGGCCCTAAACGCTGTGTTACTACGGTGAGATTTATTTTTGCTAACCAATTCATTTGTAACGTACAATAACCTTATAAAGACAAAAGTTTAAATTCAAACATTTACACTTAACTGTAAAAATAACAAATAAGCTAGTCACTAATAATGAGCTATATTAGCACAGTACGAAAACATTTAGCGTTACCTAAAACTTCATGGCAAATATGTCTACTTGCCATTGTTGGCGGCTTCGCATCTGCCTTATTAGTGGTGTTATTTACCTTAGCTATTGAAGAAATTCAACAGCTGTATTTAATTAAACGCGATAACTATAACACCTTAGATGGGGTAAGTCGTTTTGATTTACCTATTATTGGCTCGCTCATTATTTTATTATTTGCTTGGCTTACTGGTTATAAATATTTACGAACAGGCATTCCTTTTGTATTGCACCGCTTAAAAGTTGCCCACGGCATTATTCCTTTTAAAAATACCCTTAATCAATTTTTTGGTAGTGCTATTGCCCTTGCTTCAGGATTTTCTGTTGGCCGAGAAGGCCCTGCGGTGCATTTGGGTGCTGCCGCTAGTAGCTATATCGGCAGTGTATTGAAGCTACCCTATAACAGTATTCGCACCTTATGTGCTTGTGGTATAGCCGCAGGTATTGCCGCCACTTTCAATACCCCTATTGCCGCAGTGCTTTTTGTCATGGAAGTAATCATGCGGGAGTATAAAGTACATATTTTTATCCCCGTAATGTTGGCATCTCTAGTTGGCTCACTCGTTACTCGCAATGTTTTTGACGTTTCTCACAATTTTGAATATTTTCATAAAATTGAACTGATTCCACAGCATTATTTACCTTTGATAATATTAGGCGTTTTACTGGGCACTCTAGCTGCCGCTTTTAATAAAACCTTAGTGACAGTTATCAAAAAAAGTAACACCCTGCATATAGTGCCACGGTTAATGTTAGCAGCAATGATCACCGGTAGTTTAGGTTACCTTATTCCAGGTGCTATGGGCGTAGGCAGCGGCGCTATTGATGTATCACTAAGCAATAATTGGCAAATTGGCGTGCTGTTAAGTTTATTGTTAGCTAAATTTTTAATGACCACCTTTGCCCTTGGCTTAGGTATTCCCGGCGGTATAATTGGCCCTATTATTGGCATTGGCGCCATTGCCGGCGCATTGGGCGGTGCTTTGGTCATGCAAATACTGCCCGGTGAACATTTGGGTAATGACTTTATTTTAATGGGCATGGCCGGTTTTATGGCAGCAAGTTTAAATGCGCCCATAGCCGCTTTATTAGCGGTAGTTGAGTTATCTGGCCAATTAGAAATAATGTTGCCGGCGATGATAGTGATCACTGTTGCCAGTATTATTTCAGGTCAACTATTTAACAATCGCTCGGTATTTACTATGCAACTTGATGTGCAGGGTTTGATATACCGTAAACCTCCTATAGAAAAAACCTTGCAAAAAATTGGTGTTTTAGGGGTAATGATTAAAAAAATTGAACTAGTTGAACAGGCTTCTCTGCGCACAATAGCCGGTATTCTTGTTACCAGCGATATTAAAACGCCAGTAATTAATAAAACCATTAACAAAGTAATGAAGAATAATATTCCTATCGAGCAGGTGAGTTATATTTGGTCTGAATTTAGTGAGCAAATACCTTTAGTAAAAAAACAATTAACCGATGGTGGCTCCCCAAAAGACGCGATTAGTGAATATCAAATCGATGAAAAAATAAGACAGCACAAGCTTATCCCTTTGTCGCATCAGGCAACATTAGCTGAAGCCTATTTAGCACTAGTCACCGACCGTTGCGGCGGAGTCTACATCTACAAGAACAATATTGATAACATTATTGGCATGGTAACATTTGAACAAATTAGACAATATTTAGTGAATGGCAAATTGATCACAGGTGTATTGCCAACAACCACATTAGCCAGAGAATGTGTCATTGAAGGAAAAGCAAAGTAATGAATGATTTTTTAGTGAACAATATTTTATGGTTTAAAGCTTTTCATGTAATTTTTATGGTCGCTTGGTTTGCCGGAATTTTTTACTTGCCACGTTTGTTTGTCAATCATGCTGAAACGAATTCAAGTGAAGTAAGGGAGCAATTAAAAGGGATGGAGAAACGCTTACTGTATTTTATTAGCCCTTTTGCCGTGCTAACAGTAATATTAGGTTTAATACTCATTTATGCTTACGGTTCGGCTTGGTTTGCAGCGGCAAAATGGCTGCACATAAAATTAACCTTAGTTATTTTATTACTGGCTTATCATGGTTATTGTTTTAAGCTAGTGAGTACTTTTCAACAAGATAAAAACTCCCGTTCTGGAAAATTTTATCGAATCTTTAACGAAGTGCCTGTACTAGCATTGTTTGCAGTCATTATTTTAGCATATGTGAAACCAATGTAAGCTTAAAACAATCAAACCACGTACGCTTTATGATAGTACGTGGTTCAATTTTTTAAATGTGAACTCAAGGAACAAGCACAATAGGCAAGCCAACGCGGTGTGCTAACTTATTAGCAACACTACCTAATAACATGTCTATTACCCTAGATCGCCCTCGACGCCCAATAAATAGCATATTAGCGTGAACTTCCTTTACTTGCTCTTGAATAACTTCAACGGGATCACCCCAAAGTAACTCTGTTGTTAACTTGAGATCTGTATCCTTATACTTATCTTTTAAAGGAGCTAATATGGTTGTTTGAATACGTTTTTCTTCGCTCGCCTTATCTAATACAGGTGGTGCAACACCTTCAATAACAATAGGTTGTAAATATAACCAATCTACCACTGTGATTATTTTTACTTTTGCCCCTGTTAACTTCGCTAATTTTACCGCTTGTTTAGTAGCTCGTAAACTCCACTCACTACCATCAACAGCAACCAGATACATTGCTTTACTCATAATAACTCCTTATTTAATATTACAAATTAATAGCCATAGAATTGATAATTAGTATGACGATACGGAACAAGTTCATATTGTGGCTGTAAAAAAGTAACCAAATCAACTAACTCACTCACCGTCATCACATCATTAAATACTTTCATTTTTGATTTACCATTCTCATCTTGAATGAGATCTAATGGGTAACCTCTAGCAAGTTTATGCGACGGATTAATAATTGAAGTGACTAAGTCAGCATAGGTTTCAACAACTGTTGATTTACCGCCTAATTTTATAGACAGTTCAGGATTATTAGTAATACCCTCTTGCTCTACACCAGCAAGTTGGTGACAAGATAAACATTGGTATTTTAAAAATACAGTTTTGCCCTGCTCAATATTACCTTTAGGTAGGCTAAATCCTCGTGGTGAATCTGGCCCATTGTTGCAGCTCGCCAAAATAGCGCTACATAAAATAATCAAACCAATTAATACTTTTTTCATCGTACTTTCCTCTCACGTTTTCATTACTTCAAGCATAAATGAGATTTATAATATTTGATGAATTTTCAAACAACAATGTGCGCTAGATCAAGTAAATCCTTTAAAAACTAAAGCCGCAATATTTTCTTATAACTGGCAATTTCAATTTGATAATCAGTCTGTTGTTTTAAATAATCTGACATTGCCTCTAATGCTTCAGGATCGCCATGTACCAGCTGAATTGGCGTACCTTTACGTAAATGTGATTGTTGTAACCAATTTTCAATGTCAACGTAATCAGCATGACCCGACAAACCGTGCATCACTTCAATAGTGGCGCGAATAGACAACCATTGCCCATGAATTTTCACACTGTCTTGACCGTTGATCATTTTAGCGCCACGGGTTCCGCCCGCTAAGAATCCTGAAAATAAAACCGTGGTACGGTGATCACCTAATAAACGTTTAAAGTGATGTAAAATGCGACCGCCTGTTGCCATGCCACTACCGGCAATAATGATATGTGGCATGGTAATGTCACTAAGTGCTTTTGAATCGTCAACACTGCGCGTATAAGTGATCATTTTTTCCATGGTATAACACTGCTCTGCGGTTAAACGATGCTGCTCGTTATAATGGAAATAAACATCTGAAACTCTTATTGCCATAGGGCTGTCTACATATATAGGTAATTTAGGAATACGCTCTTCTTGTATTAATACTGCAAGCATATGTTGCAAGGTTTGTGCTCGGCCAACGGCAAAACTCGGAATTAATAAGGTGCCACCTTGGTGAGCCGTTTTATTGACAACTTCGGCAAGTTGCTCATAAGGGTCGCCTTGTTCATGGCGGCGATTACCATAAGTCGATTCAAGCATCAGTAAATCTAATTCAGGCAACGCTTTTGGTGCATGCATAAAAATATCATTAGAACGACCGACATCACCTGAAAAGCCAATGCGTTTACCTTCAGCTTCTAAAATAACGCTTGCGGCACCTAAAATATGACCAACATCTTGTAACCTAATGGTGATATCGCCAATGATAAATGTTTGTTCAAACTCAACTGACTTAAACAATTCCATACTTTTTTGCGCAATTTCTTTATCATACAAAGGCTCAGGATTTTGATGTTTGCTGAGTTTATGCCGCGCATAAAACTTCGCATCATCTTCTTGAATGTGACCACTATCGGCAAGTAAAATTGAGCATAAGGCTGTAGTGGCACTATGGGTATAAACCCCTTTTCGATAACCTTGTTTATATAACGCAGGAATATACCCTGAATGATCAAGATGAGCATGGGTTAACACCACGCCATCTAAGGTACTAACGTCTAAAGGCAATGGTTCTCTATTGCGTTCGCGCAGCCATTTATAACCTTGAAACAAGCCACAATCGACTAATATTTTTGTGGTGTTAGTTTCCACTAAATATTTAGAGCCAGTAACGGTTTCTGTGCCACCTAAAAAAACAATATTCATCAGTATTTCCTTTTATCGTAATAACCGCTATTTGTTTATTTCTGCAATGCAGGCTTTAATCGGCTCAACGAGCAAATATGCAATATCAATATGATTTGAGTCATGGACAATAGTATTAGTGGTAACTAAGGCACTTAATCCTGTTGCCAATAACACTTGATCAGAATCATCAGCAAAAATGCCATGTACTGCGGCACATTTTATTTGTTTAAGCCCTTGTTTTTGCAGCTCGCCAATACAGCACAACACCGTTTGTCCGCTAGCAATAACATCATCAATAATCACCGCAGTATGATGTTGATATTGACTGACATCAGGTAGGTTTATTTCAACATCGCGATCGCCATAACGATTTTTTTTACCAATAATAAAGGGGTGGCCACTATAACTGGCAATGCCAGCAACCCACTGCTCACTTTCTTCATCGGGACCAACTAACAGCAAATTATCTTGATCTTTTAACCAATCAGCTAATGCCGGCGCGCCTTGAATAACCTTGCTCGGCACGGAATAAATTTCATCTAGAGAATGATAACGGTGTAAATGTGGGTCAACGGTGACTAGGTAATCAATATGAGCAGATAAAGAACGGGCAAATATTTTTGAAGTGATCGCTTCACCATCTACAAAACGTCGATCTTGACGCATGTAACTTAAATAAGGGGCAACTAAACCAACAGAAGCGGCGCCTAATTCTTTTAGTGTGTCGAGCAAGAACAATAGCGGCAAGTATTTCTTATTTGGGTGCGATAAATCAGCCACCACAATACAGTGCTGATTTTTTATCTCGCTAATAAGACGAATGTACGACTCGCCATCAGGAAATTGCCGAGTATCGTATTCACCAATACTGGCATTAAGCTGCTTGCTTAATTGCTCGACCAGCGGATGATTGTCTAATGAAAATATAATTTTTTCTTGGTTGTCCATGTTGATTCCTCAAAGCTAGAGCTAAAAACTAAACCTCAAAAGTAAAAATGTCATTGTTGTGAGCGTAGTAATTTAAGGCATACTCTTGCTCACCTAAACTTTGCGTTAGTAGTGTAAATAATGGCTGCTCGGCTGATAAGATATCGCCAACATTGGCGCATAAGCGTAATCCCGCCTCAGGATTTTCAGGTGCGCCAGCAAGACGCGTTAAACGGGCTAGTTTGCGATTATCAATGGCAATTAATTTACCGCTACATTCAGATAATTCAGTATGAGCATATTTGGCTTGAGTAAGCGACTTAATACCACCTTGTGCTGATAATATTTGTTTGAATTTTCTTACCGCTTGACCGCTATTAAGTAGCTTAGTAGCTTGCTCTAAAGCACTATCAAAACCTTTATGCTGCGCCATATCAATTAAATGCGCCGCTAAAAACAAGGCGCGTTCACGTAAATCTTGCGGTGCTTCAATTTCACAATTAAGTACTGCTAAAATATCACGCGCTTCTTCAACCGGGCCGATGCCTTGACCTATAGGTTTACTGCCGTCGGTGATCACACATTTAACATTAATATTGCACGCTTTTGCGACCTCATTAAATAATTCAAGTAAGTGTTGAGCTTGTGCTTTGCTTCTTACCTTTGCAGTTTCTCCAACAGGAATATCAATTAAAACATCGGTAGAGCCTGCAGCAATTTTTTTCGATAATACTGAAGCGATTAATTGCCCTTCACCATCTAGATTAAGCGCTTTTTCAATACGAATAAGTAAATCATCTGCGGGGCTTAAATTAACCGCCCCACCCCACGCCAAACACGCGCCAGTATCGGCAACAACACGTTGGATATCTGCCAGTTCAAGATTTACATGCGTTAAACATTCCATGGTATCGGCGGTGCCCGCAGGTGAGGTAATGGCTCTTGATGAGGTTTTAGGGATAATTAACCCTGCCGCGCTAACAATAGACACAACAATGGGCGTAGTGCGATTACCCGGCAGACCGCCAATGCAATGTTTGTCAAACACTCGCGGATGGTTCGGCCATATTAAGTGACCGCCACATTCCACCATAGCTTTGGTTAGGCTTATAATTTCATTTGTATTGAGACGATCACCAGCACAAACACTTAAAAAACTCGAAATTTCTATATCACTATAACGGTGGCTACTAATATCTGAAATAATTGAGCGTAACTCATCGTCGTTTAAAGATTTACCAAATATTTTTTTGCGCACTGCACTTAACGAGTGCACTACTGGCGCATGCTTTACAAGCACTTGATCGCCTGCTTGTACATTTAAACGCTGTAAAGCAATTTTAGATAAACCAATTTGACCACGATTAAGTATTTGTCCCGCGGTAACATTTAACGTGGCAATAATCTCTTTATGATCATGTTTTATCGCCAAACGACTACTGGCATTGAACCCCTCGGCTAAACAAATGTGGCAATCTTCACGCATATACACCACCAACTCTTGGTGAGTGTCTATACCCATATTAACCACTGTAAGCGGTTGCTGACTAGCCATAGCTACTTCCTTTTATCTTCTAGTAAAATGATATAAATCTATTTTAGTATCGCGCAATTTTATTAAAAGTATAGGGGGGGTGGTATATTTATTGACCTAAATCAACATAATAACAATGATAAAGTGCAAGTGAGTTTCGAAAGAAAAAACATAAATAGAACTATTTAATTTGAGTTTACATTTTATTGTAAATTTACTACACAAACGTACAAAAACAGACCGGATGGTTAAAAAAAAGGGCTTTTCTCTCTCTTTTTACTACATTTAATAAAAAGCAAAACAGATCACAATAACCACTTATTAAAAAATAATCAATAAAACTTTAGTGCATACGTATTCAGTAAAATCCTTTATGACAGCGTATGAATTTTAAGCAAGTATGCATTTAGCCCTCATCTGAAGAAAACCTAATAAAACAAAAATAATAGGATCTGAAATGAAAACTAGAAAAAACTTACTGACCGCAAGTTTAGCACTCGCCCTACCTTTACTAGCAAGCACACAAGTACAAGCTGCAGCAGAGCCAACAACTTTTGTACACTTGTTTGAATGGAGTTGGCAAGATGTTGCCCAAGAATGTGAAGACTACTTAGGCCCTAAAGGTTATGCCGCCGTACAAGTATCTCCGCCTAATGAGCACATTCAAGGTTCACAGTGGTGGACTCGCTATCAGCCAGTTAGTTATCAGCTAGAAAGCCGTGGTGGCTCACGGGCACAATTTGCCGATATGGTTAACCGCTGTAAAGCAGTTGGTGTTGATATTTATGTTGATGCCGTAATAAATCATATGGCATTTGGTAGCGGCACGGGGGTTGCTGGTAGTAGCTTTGGTAACAAAAATTACCCAATTTACAGCCCTCAAGATTTTCATAATACCTGTGAGATCACTAATTACAATAACCGTTATGAAGTACAAAACTGTGAATTAGTTGGCTTACCAGATTTAAATACTAGCGCACCTTATGTGCAAGACACCTTAGCTGGCTACCTGAATGATTTAACCAACCTTGGTGTTGCTGGTTTTCGCTTTGACGCGTCAAAGCATATGGCAGTTGAAGATATTCAAGGGGTATTATCTAAAGTAAATGGTACGCCTTTAGTTTTCCAAGAAGTCATTGATCAAGGTGGTGAAACCATTAGTTCATCTGAATACACTAGTGCCGGTTTAGTAACAGAATTTAAATACACAACTAAACTAGGTGACACTTTTCGCAATGGCAGTTTGGCATGGTTAAGCAACTTTGGTGAAGGCTGGGGCTTTATGCCAAGTAGCTCGGCAGTTGTTTTTGTTGATAACCATGACAACCAACGTGGTCATGGTGGTGGCGGTAGTGTTATTACCTTTGAAGACGGTCGTTTATACGATTTAGCCAACGTGTTCATGCTTGCTTACCCGTACGGTTACCCAAAAGTAATGTCTAGCTACAACTACAATGGTGATACAGATGCAGGCGGGCCAAGTGTACCTGTGCATAACAATGGCACGTTAGAATGCTTTGGTAATGATTGGAAATGCGAACATAGATGGTCTTATATTGCTGGCGGTGTTGATTTTAGAAACAACACCGCAGATAACTGGAGCACAACTAACTGGTGGGATAATGGTAATAATCAAATAGCCTTTGGTCGCGGCAGTTCAGGTTTTGTTGCCATTAACAAAGAAGATGGCAACCTAACCGCAACATTAAGTACTGATATGGCTGCTGGCACTTATTGTAACGTGCTTAAAGGTGAGCTATCAGCTGACGGTCAATCTTGTTCAGGTGAAACGATCACCGTAAATAGTAACGGTACAATTAACGCTAATGTTGGTACTTGGGATGCTTTTGCTATTCATCAAGGCGCTAAAACATCGAATACAACACCACCAACAGGTGACTGGCAACGTACTGTAATTTTCATACAAGCACAAACCTCTGATGGTCAGGATATGTTTATTCGTGGCGGTATCGACCATGCTTACGCTAATGCTAATTTAGGTAAAAATTGCGCGACTACCAACTTCGAGTGCGCTATTGCCATAAAGCACAATAACTTACGTAACGCGACAACTGCACCATGGAAAGCTAACGACAATTATTTAGATTGGTATGGCGCTGAATCTTCTCAGGATGCAACAGCAGAAGGAACGCCTCTGGATTGGACTACTAATGTTTGGCCAAGCAGTTGGGGCACTTTACGCACCACGGCTGTTGATGGCTATGGTGAAGATCCATTAAACATTTGGGGCCAACATTACTGGATGCTAGATGCTGATATGGATTGTAGTCAAACTGTTAATGGTCAGTTTGAAGTAAAAGCTTTTGTTAAAAATGGTCAAGGCTGGGAAGGTGATATTACTCAAGCTAACACACCTTATGCAACCAATAACCACGTTGCTCAATGTGGCAAAATTAATAAATTCGATTTCAATGCAAATACCGTCGAAATTCGTAACTTTTAAAACATTTCAACTAGGTAATACCAAGTTGATTAAGTTCTTTCCCACTCAGCGAGAATTAAAAGGCTTAGAGGCAAGGCATTGATTGAAGAGAATGGTTGTTCCCTTGTCAAAATCAATAACGCCGCATATAAGCCTTTTAAATTCGCCCTTTGGGAGCTTGCTTGATGCCCACTAACAGCGTTAAATTTATTTGATTTAGAATGACTAGAACTAAACAAATTTGCCTTGTTATTGAACATCGAGCATAGCTCTGAGCTGGGAAGAAATTTAATCAAATTGGTATAAACAAATCAAATTTGCTAGCGCGACATTGTGTAACGCTAGCACTTACGGATGAGATAAACCTTGGCTTATGAAGCTGAAAATGTAAAAGGTAACAATAATGAAAAATAAAAAAACAACTAAAGTTTCAGTAAGAACGCTGCTATTTTTTGTGCATTTCTATTTGCACTACCGAGCAATGCTGCTATCAATAATAACAATTTAGGTGCCAGTTATAGCTCTAATCAACAGCAATTAGACTTTCGACTTTACTCGTCACAAGCAAGCAAAATTAAACTCTATCTATATAATCAAGCTCAAGGAGCAAGTGAAATTTCGAGCTATGAATTGACTAAAAATGCCCAAAACATTTGGTCGATATCGTTGCAAACAAGTCAATTAGATAGCAGATTAAGTGGCACCATCTATTATGGTTACCGTGCTTGGGGACCAAACTGGACTTACAGCTCCAGCTGGCAACCGGGCAGTAGCACAGGGTTTATTAGTGATGTTGATGCTCAAGGTAACCGTTTCAACCCCAATAAACTGTTAACCGACCCGTATGCAAAAGAATTAAGCCATGATCACTATACACCGCAATTTAACGATAATACTGTTTATGCTTCAGGCAGCTTACATCGAAATAAAGACAGTGCCATTAATGCACCTAAAGGTATTATTTTAACTAGTGATAATCAGTCATTTGGTATCAAACCCACTCGAGCATTTAGAGATGATGTGGTTTATGAAGTGCATGTACGTGGTTTGACCAAAAATGATACTAGCATTCCCGCACAGTACCGTGGTACATACCAAGGCGCTGCACTTAAAGCGGCTTACCTAGCTGATTTAGGTGTTACTGCAGTTGAATTTTTACCGGTGCAAGAAACCCAAAACGACACTAATGATGAAGTTTTGTCAACCGATGGTGATAATTACTGGGGTTATATGACCTTAAATTATTTCGCGCCAGATCGTCGTTATTCTAGTGATAAATCTGCTGGCGGCCCGACAAAAGAATTTAAAGCTATGGTGAAAGCCTTTCATGATAAGGGCATCAAGGTATTTATCGATGTGGTTTACAATCATACAGGAGAAGGTGGTGCCTGGATTGGCGGTAATTCATCAACTTATAATTTATTTTCATTTCGTGGTTTAGACAACCCAACTTATTATTCATTAACCAGTGACAAACAATTGTCATGGGACAATACCGGTGTTGGTGGTAATTACAATACTCTTAACCCGATTGCTCAAGATGTCATCATTGATTCTTAGATTACTGGATTGAAGATATTGGTGTTGACGGTTTTCGTTTTGATTTAGCCTCAGTTTTAGGCAACACCTGCGAACATGGCTGCTTTAACTACAGTAAAACCGCCAGCAATAATGCCATTAACCGTATTATTAACGAATTTACTGAACGCCCTGCATTAGGCGGACAAGGTACTGATTTTATTGCTGAAGCGTGGGCTATCGGCGGCAATACTTATCAAGTAGGTAACTTCCCTTCAGGTTGGTCAGAATGGAACGGCATTTATCGCGACACTTTGCGCAAAGATCAAAATCAACTGGGATCGGCATCGGTAACACCGGGTCAATTAGCTGATATGTTTGCTGGCTCTTCATCATTGTTTCAAGATGATGGCCGTAAACCATGGAATTCAGTTAACTTTATGGTTGCTCATGATGGTTTTACTTTAAAAGATCTCTATTCGTGTAATCAAAAAAATAACAATCAACTTTGGCCATGGGGCGAATCTGACGGTGGCTCTGACAATAATATTAGCTGGGATCAAGGCAGTAGTAATCAGGCACAAAATCAGCGAAAAGCAGCACGAAATGCAATGGCATTTATGATGCTAAATGCTGGTGTGCCCATGTTTAATGGTGGCGATGAGAATCTACGCACTATGCAATGTAATAACAATCCTTATAATTTAGACTCGAGCGCTAACTGGATGAGTTATAACTGGACAAGCGAGCAAACTCAGTTTAATGACTTTACTAAAGGTATGATTGAATTTCGTAAAAATCACCCTTCTTTACGTCCAAGTGATTTTTATGTTTCAAATGATACCAACGGCAATATTTTAGAACAATTACGATGGTTTAAACCTGATGGTAATGTTGCCGATAGTGGTTATTTTAATGATACTAATAATCATGCAATCGCTTATCGCATCGATAGTTCTGAATTTGGCGAGTCAACTGCGGCAATATATGTGGCTTATAATGGCTGGTCTGACAATGTAAACTTTACCCTGCCGTGGCCGGGAGCAGGTAAAAATTGGTACCGAGTTACCGATACTTCCAACTGGAATGAAGGCAATAGTGTTAAAACCGCTGGAAACGAAGATTTCATTGGCGGTGAATGGACCAACTATGGTTTAAATGGTCGTGCGATATTAGTATTGATTGCTAAATAATTTTCAATGATACTTTCAAGCTATTGTGCACACTAGCTTCGCTGGGCAAACAAAAAAAGGACAACCGAAGTTGTCCTTTTTACATATCACTAACTGGTTATTATTTAGGCGTTGCTTGTAAATTCAAAGTCACACCTGAAGCACTTGAATAACCATAAATGTCAATATACCAAGTACCTGCAGAAGGTTCTGAGAATACACACGTTTCATTGTTACCTGTTTCGTACGGGCGACAATCATATGTATTTTTAGTTGATTGTTGATCAAAAGTTACATACATATCAGCATCACCTGAGCCGCCTGACATAGCGATAGTTAAGTCACTGTAGCCAGCAGCTAAATCATAAGTGTAACGAGTCCAATTTCTTCTTGATACAGAGATATCAGAAACAGTTACATCTACTGGCTGAGCTCCACCACCTGTGCTAGCTTCAGTATAATTAGCAACTAAGCTTACACCAGCAAATGCGCTATAGGCTTTTACACGAACGTAATAAGTTCCACCAGAATCCGTTGTTGTACAAGTTTCAGCATTTCCTGCTACGTATGGGCGACAATCGTATGAGCTATCTGTAGGTTGAGCACCAAACTTCACATATAAGTCAGCATCACCAGAGCCACCGCTCATAGTAAAGCTAATATCTGTTGCACCTGCTGGTACTGCCATAGTAAATACTAAGTCTTCACCAGTAGCAGCCGCAAGGTTAGTTTTAGCCACACCATTTTCTAGTACAGTGTCAACTGGATCTACGGGATCTACTGGGTCAACTGGTGCACCGTTACCGTCACAACCATTGGCTGTAATATAATCGATAGCATCTTTAGTTTGCGCTAAACCGTAACCAAATTTAACATCACGACCACTAGCACCTAAATCTTGTGCTGTGGTGTTAAGTACGTTTCGAATTTCTGCATTAGTACAAGTAGGGTGGTGGCTCCAAACTAATGCAGCAACACCTGCTACATGAGGAGAAGCCATTGAAGTACCACTCATTTTACCGTAATTACCTGCGCCAATATTAATACTGGCGTTAGCGCCTATATTCGCTAGCATTGCTGCACCATCAGTATCAGATACTGTTACAGCTGGGATTGTTGTCGCGTTAGTACTACCTAGTGTGCCACCAAATGCGCCTGCAGCATTGTTATAGATGATTGCGCCGTAACCACCACTGTCTTCACACGCTTTCACTTTGTCATAGAAAGAAATATTACCGCGTTGAATTAAACAAATGCTACCAGCAGCACCGCTATCAATAGCCTCACCGGTACCAAAGTTATAAAGTGTACCACTTGCAGTGCCTTGGTTTTCCATTGCATTAGCGCTATAGGCAATATTAGCAACACTCGTTTCAACAACAGAGCCTAAACCTTCAGGGTAAGTTGAGTAAACATCGACACCTGGACCTGCAATTTCTACTTGACTATTTTTTTGTGAAAAATCAGCAAGTGCTTTATTGCTATCAACAGCAGCAACTGACATTACCGAATCGTATGACGCAGGAAAACTTTCAGCATCCGTTGTATTGGTTGCAACACCATCATTACCCGCTGCGGCAATAAGTAAGATACCCGCATCGTAGGCTGCTTGAATACCATTTTGCTCGGTAGTTGTTGAGCCTGAACCACCTAAACTCATATTGATAACATCAGCACCATTATTTTGACAGGTGTTGATCGCATCAACTAATTCAGATGAGTAACCCCAACCTGACTCATTGAATACTTTAACAATATGCAAGCTAGCATCAGAACCAATAACACCACGAACGCCAATACCGTTATTTAACGCCGCAATAGTACCCGCAACATGAGTACCGTGTGGTCCACCATGCTCAAACCAATTACCTGTGCCGCTATCATTGGTGCCATTAATTGTGCCATTTTGTTGCCCCATATCTTCATGAGGTAAATCAAGACCAGAATCTATAACACAGATTTTTTTACCGCCCGCATTGGCAGAAGCAACACTATCATCTACCTGGTTTGCTTGAACCATATTAATGCCATATGGTACTTCTTGTGCCATAAAACGGCGTTGTAAATCTTCTTCTACGTAGGCAACATTACTATCATTACTCAATGACAAAACATCTTGCGCTGATAACTCTGCAGTAATTATATTCAAATTCGGGTGTTCAGATTTTATCTTTGCTCCCATATTATTCAGTTTGTTTTTCATCATTACCGCTTTATTTTGCGGTGCCTGATAAACTGAAAAGTTGTTATCCATTACAACTGAAGTGTTCTCATTTTGCTTATATTTAACAATATAACGCTTGGCTAAGGGAGATGACTGTACTGACTTTAATGCAGCATCCGTTAATTTAACCCCCGCAGGCTGTGCTGCATGAATGGCTGTAGAAACAGCAAGAGATAAAACACTTGCTGTCATTAACACTTTACTAATCCCTTGATTATTACTTGTTTTTTTACTATTTATTTGCATAAAACACCTCTAAATATGCTTATTTGTTATAATGGATCAACCACAAGTTAACATTTTTTAAACAAATGTTACAAGATATTAATGATGTTTATTTAAGCAAAATTTAATTTTTTCTTTTAATGTCATGATTGCAAAGCTTTTATTTTCTACTTTTTTTAGTGGCACTATTTGCGGATATTCCTTTAACTGATTTCACATCCGAGTTAAAACTTATTTTTACCATTCTAAAAACACTGGGTTTATGCTATATTTCTGCAAATTTTTTCGCTCTTAATTAGCTACAGGGCTTCCTCAAATGATGAAATTTCAAGGCAATCATATACTGTCAGTATCTCAATTCGACCGCGATGCGATTGCTAAAATATTAGATGTTTCTGCGCAAATGGCGCCTTACGCTGCTCGTCAAAAGCGCTGTACTGTACTTGATGGTGCTATTTTAAGTAACTTATTCTTTGAGCCGAGTACTCGTACTCGTGTTAGTTTTGGTACGGCATTTAATTTACTCGGTGGCTTTGTTCGTGAAACCGTTGGTCAAGAAAATTCGTCGTTAAGCAAAGGTGAGTCATTATTTGATACCGCGCAGGTGATCAGCGGTTACAGCGACGTAATTGCCATGCGTCACCCACAAATGCATTCGGTTGAGCAGTTTGCCCAAGGCAGCACAGTGCCGGTAGTTAGTGGTGGTGATGGTGCGAATGAACACCCTACCCAAGCTTTACTTGATTTATTCACCATACAATCTGAAATGATGCATTATCAAAAAGGCTTAGATAACCTTGATATTGTACTAATGGGTGATTTAAAACATGGTCGCACTGTGCATTCATTGTCAAAGCTATTGAGCCTTTATAAAAATGTTAAAGTCACCATGGTCTCACCAACAGCATTGCAAATGCCTGACAGTGTTATTTCAACGTTAGAAAATGCCGGCCATCAAGTCATTGTTACTGATACTATGGCGGGTAATTTATCGTGCGATGTTATTTACCAAACCCGCATTCAGCAAGAACGTTTTGCCAGTCGTGATGAAGCCGATTTATATCGCGGACATTTCAGTTTAAACAAAAGTGTTTACCAACAGTATTGCCGAGAAAACACAGTAATAATGCATCCATTACCTCGTGACTCTCGCCCGGAAGCCAATGAATTAGACATTGACCTAAATGACCTAGACAGTTTAGCTATTTTTAGGCAAGCACAAAATGGGGTTTTAGTGCGAATGGCACTATTTGCATTAACTTTAGGTGTTGAAGATCAATTAACGCAATATGAAAAAGAAGTAAACTGGCATACCAATAAACGCTAATTTTTTAATTTAATACCCAATACTTAATTTTTCTAAGTGAAAACTTGTCTTTTTCTGGTCAAGTATATATCAATCACTTAGATAGAAATGAACCAAAAAAGAGTTTTCAATATGACTGGATCAACTAAGTTAACAACAAGCAATTCAGAGCAATTATTTGCTCAAGCAAAAAGTGTTATTCCTGGTGGTGTCAATTCACCTGTACGTGCCTTTAGCAGTGTTGGCGGCACACCGTCATTTATTAAACGCGCCCAAGGTGCCTATATTTATGACGCTGATGATAATGCTTACATCGATTATGTTGGCTCGTGGGGGCCAATGATTTTAGGTCATAACCACCCTGCCATTTTAGATGCTGTGATCAATACCGCGCAAAACGGTTTAAGCTTTGGCGCACCTACGACATTAGAAATAACCATGGCAGAAAAAGTGCGTGAACTTGTGCCGTCAATGGAATCTTTACGCATGGTTAGCTCTGGCACAGAAGCCACCATGAGCGCTATTCGATTAGCGCGTGGTTACACTGGTCGCGACAAAATATTAAAGTTTGAAGGTTGTTACCATGGTCATGCTGACTCGTTATTAGTAAAAGCGGGCTCTGGCGCATTAACGTTAGGTGTGCCTAATTCTCCCGGTATTCCAGCTGATTTTGCCAAACATACCTTAACGGTAAGCTATAATAACCTTGAACAAGTAAAAGAAATTTTTGCTAAATATCCTGAAGATATTGCTTGTATTATTGTTGAGCCTGTTGCTGGCAATATGAACTGTGTTCCCCCAGTTGCAGGTTTCCTTGAAGGCTTACGTGATATTTGTGATGAATACAGCTCAGTACTTATTTTTGATGAAGTAATGACAGGTTTTCGCGTTGCTTTAGGCGGTGCACAAGCCCATTACGATATCAAACCTGATTTAACCACTTTAGGTAAAATTATTGGCGGCGGTATGCCCGTTGGCGCTTTTGGTGGTAAACAAGTAATCATGGATTACATAGCCCCCGTTGGCCCTGTCTACCAAGCCGGCACACTTTCTGGTAACCCTATTGCCATGGCAGCTGGTTTAGCCTCATTAACAGAATTAGCAAAGGGTGATAAACATAAGCAATTAAGTGCTGCTACTGAAAAATTAGCTATGGGCTTAAAAGCGGCAGCTGAAAGGCACGGTGTTGATTTAAGTATTAATTATGTTGGCGCCATGTTTGGCTTCTTCTTCACCAGTGATGAAACACCCATTAGAACTTTTGAACAAGTGATGCAATGTGACAGTGAAAAGTTCAAACGTTTCTTCCATTTAATGTTAGAACACGGTGTTTATTTAGCGCCATCAGCCTTTGAAACCGGCTTTTTGTCTATGGCGCATAGTGATGAAATTATTGAGCAAACGTTAGAAGCGGCGGCTAAGTGTTTTTCACAACTCTAAGGCGTTAAGCGACAAGTAGAAAATTAAATAAAAAGAGTTATTGGCTAGTCGCTGATAACTCTTTTTTTAACCAATCAAAGCCTTGTTGCCAACCTAACTCTAAACCTGAAAAAGTTCTTAAATTCCACTGGTCAATAGCTCTTACCTTTACAATGCTATTTGTGATTTGTTCACCTTTTTCATTGTAATTTACCACTGCTATGGCTTTTAAATGCTCGTGAGAATTGATACACAGTTTAGCTTCAAAAGAAAAATGGTAAGCGTGTATTTTGTTGACTAATAAACCAAAGGCTTTGGTAAATTTAGCAGATAAAAACGCTTCGTATTCTTCCACCATTTCCATTGAAACAATAATATCTTTATTGATTATTACTTCTGCAATCGCGTCTGTTAAAATATTAATTGAGCAAAAACTTAGCGTATGTTTCATTTTCACCCTTCCTTTTAATTATTAGTATTTTTAGGGTGAGCTAATTTAACAAAAACCAACACATTTGTACAATTATTGAGCGAAAAACATATTGTTAACGCTGTGCTAACTCATTATTAATATTAGCCGATGAACTGATCGAATAACTGTACCGTTACTACCTCTCCAGCTGGCACTTTTCCTTGCTCCGCAGGTAAAGCAATAAAACAATTTGCTTGAGCCAAACTTGATAAAATACCCGAGCCTTGCGAGCCTGTTGATGTAACCACATTTTCACCTTGCTCATTAATACTGAGCACGCCGCGCTGAAAATCCATTCGTCCGGGAGATTTTTTCAAATCACTCACAGTTTTCACTTGAAGATGAGTACGCTTCAAAGGTTGTGCATTTTGCATTTTAGTTAAAGCAACAATAGCGAGTTGATGAAAAGTCACTAGGGCAGAAACAGGGTTGCCCGGTAAACCAAAAAAGACACTGTTAGGTAACTTACCAAAGGCAAAGGGTTTACCCGGTTTCATCGCTATTTTCCAAAAACCAATTTCACCTAAATCATCTAATACCGTTTTGGTATAATCGGCATCACCAACGGAAACTCCACCGGATGAAATAACCGCATCTGCTTGACTATCAGCACTAACAAATGCCGCTTTTATTGCTTCAAAGTCATCTTCAATAATACCAAAATCAATAACATCAACATGCAACTTGTTGAGCATTGCACTTAAGACAAAGCTATTGCTTTCATAAATATCGCCTGAGTTTAACTCCTGCCCCGGTAGTTTCAATTCATCACCTGTGGCGATTAACGCAACTTTTAACTTACGATAAACAGTGACTTCATTAATACCCAATGACGCTAGCACGCCAATATCTACTGCCGATAGTTTATGCCCTTGCGCTAATACCGCTTGTCCTAAGCTAATATCTTCACCCGCTTTTCGAACATGAGAGCCAAGCTTTTTATCTTCAAGATTTTCACCTACAAGAAAGGTAATATTGTCATTTTCTACTTGCACATTTTCTTGCATTTCTACGCTATCACAACTGCTTGGCATTTTAGCGCCCGTCATAATACGAATGCATTCGCCCAATTGGCACTCGCCTTCAAAAGGGGCTCCGGCCATAGAGCGGCCAACTAAGGTTAATGTTTTACTTTGCGCTAAACTAGCAAGCGAGAAAGCATAACCGTCCATTGCTGAGTTGTCATGATTGGGCACATTTAGCGGGCTAACAATATCTTGTGCTAAAACAAAGTTAAGCGCTTGGCTGATTGGTAAAGATAAGGTTTGTGTCACCGGTGTTATCTGTGACAGCATGTTTTCTAAAGCACATTCAAAGGGTAATAATCCGGGAGCGGAACAACAATCAGACATAATAAACTCACTTGACTCTATTTTTTGAAAATTTCAATGACGCTATTATCACTTAATTAGGGATAAAAATAATAGCGCTATCTCTTTTTATCCGCGTTAATTAACGTATTTATTGATTCCAATCAAAAAGCCAGTGCTCAAAAAATATTATTATGATAACCACTAAATGAGATATACTAAAAATTAGTCATTTGACTACTAAATTTTTTACACCGAGCTGTAATAGCTACCGCAGTGCTTCCATCGAGAACACACCACGCTATTTCAAGCCGTAGTAAGTTGATAATTAAAGCAATTTACTACCAGGGTTAACAAGGAAACGCGTTAGCCTCCCGACATTTGGAAAGGTGATATGTTACAAGATAACTTCGGTCGCAGGTTTTATTATCTGCGCCTATCAATTACTGACGTTTGCAATTTTAAGTGCAATTACTGCCTACCTGACGGTTATCAGTGCGATCAGCCACGTGATTTCATCTCACATAGTGAAATAAAACGCTTAACCTCTGCCTTTGCTGGCCTTGGCACGGAGAAAATTCGCATCACAGGTGGCGAGCCAGCACTTCGTAAAGACTTGCCAGATATCATTGCTACTTGCAAACAAACTCAAGGCATTAAAAAAGTTGCCATTACCAGCAACGGTTTTAAACTGCCTGAGCATTTACCTCAGTGGTTAGATGCCGGTATTGATGCCATTAACATCAGTATTGATAGTTTAGATCCCAGACAATTTCTTGCCATAACAGGACACAACAAACTCGATACCATTTTAAAGGGTGTTGATATGGCACTAAATGATGGTCGCCCAACAGTAAAAGTAAATACTGTGCTGATGCGTGAGTATAGCGGTCGCGATATTCAAAGTTATTTAGATTGGCTAAAAGATACTCCTGTTACCCTGCGCTTCATTGAGCTAATGCAAACGGGCGATAACCAAGCCTTTTTTGATGCGCAACATGTGCAAGGCTCACGCATTAAGCAAAACTTAATTCTTGATGGTTGGTTACCTGTTATTCAGGATAAAGCCGCCGGTCCAGCACAAGAGTTTTATCATCCTGAATACCAAGGTCGCATTGGCTTGATCATGCCTTATTCTAAAGATTTTTGTAATAGCTGTAATCGCTTACGTGTTAGCTCATCGGGTAAATTACATTTATGCTTGTTTGGTGAGAATGGCTTGGACTTGCGCGAGCAATTGCAAAGTGATGATATCGAACCACTACAAGCGAGAATTCTCTCTTTATTAGGTGACAAAAAAGCGGCACACTTTCTTCATAACAAACTCACTGGTGGCACCAAACATTTAGCCATGCTAGGCGGTTAAGAAAATGGCAGCTATTAATACATCAATAAACAGTGACTGTTTAGGTGTGGTACTTGCCGGTGGTTTATCTTCTCGCATGGGACAAGACAAAGCACAATTACTCAGAAGTAATACTTCTACACTTTCTATGTTAGATTTTTCTAAGCGACTGCTAACAGACTCTGGCATTAACAACATTATTGTTAGCGGCGATAATTATGATGTACCTGATACCATCAAACAAAGTGGTCCTGTTGGCGGCATTTTAAGTGTATTAGCAAAATTCCCTCAAGCTAAATCATTGTTAATACTTCCTGTTGATTTACCTTTGATGACAGCAAGCGCTTTAACTGATTTACGCGTTAAAGGTGAGTTAAGCCAAAAAGCGACTTATTTTGACGGTCACAATATTCCGTTATATTTACCAAACAGTGGTTATCTAGAATTATTTTTAGCTAATGCTTTTAACTCACATACTTGTAAATCGAGCACTTTCACATCACACCATAACGAAAACGAAACAAAAAAAGGCGGACCGTCAATCAGAGCCTTATTAAAACAAGTGCCGCATCAAGCCATTCAAAGCAGTGACGCAAATACTTTATTTAATACCAATACGCCTGAACAATGGCAACAAGCAAGTAAACAATTGAATTTAAAACAGACTTTATAGGTCGTAGCTTACTGCGACAAACAAAAAATTAGAAAAGGAAAACCTTATGTCAGCACACGGCGGCACAACATTTATCCCGTTAAATATAGCCGTATTAACGGTTTCAGACACGCGTACAGAAGAAAATGATACCTCTGGGCAAGCACTGGTTGAACGATTAACCACTGCGGGTCATAACTTAGCAGATAAAGCTATTGTAATAGACGATGTTTATCAATTACGCGCCCAAGTTTCAACATGGATTGCCGATGACAGCATCAATGCCATTATTTCAACGGGTGGCACTGGCTTTACCGAACGTGACAATACTCCTGAAGCTTTAATGGCGTTATTTGATAAAAACGTTGAAGGCTTTGGCGAAGTATTTCGTCATGTGTCATTAGGTGAAATTGGTACATCAACCATTCAATCACGCGCGTTTGGTGGCATAGCCAATAAAACCGTAATTTTATGTGTTCCCGGTTCAACCAATGCTTGTAAAACGGCTTGGGATAAAGTGATTAAAGAACAGTTAGATGCTAGTCATCGACCATGTAACTTTGTACCGCATTTAAATATAACAGCGGATCAACCTACCGTAGAAAAGTGTGAGACACGCGGCTGATGACTGACTTAACCACAGCTAACTCAAACACACCTGAGAAAACACCTGAACTAAGCCATTTAAATCAGCAAGGCGAAGCGAATATGGTTGATGTGACCGAGAAAGCAATGACCTCTCGTACCGCAACTGCGCAAGGTTATATTAAAATGAACCGCGCTACCTTTGAGCTGATCACCACAGGCAAGCACAAAAAAGGTGATGTTTTTGCCGTTGCTCGTATTGCTGGAATACAAGCCGCAAAAAAATGCAGTGATTTAATTCCTTTATGTCACCCGTTAATGCTCAGTAAAGTACAAGTTGATTTCACCCTTGATGATGAAAACTCGCAAGTATTAGTTACCAGTCTTTGCCGGTTAACTGGTCAAACTGGTGTTGAAATGGAAGCGCTCACTGCGGTTTCAGTTGCTTGTTTAACCTTATTTGATATGTGTAAAGCAGCTGATCCTGCCATGGAAATTCATGGCATTAAAGTGCTCACCAAAGCAGGTGGCAAGTCTGGACAGTGGCAAGCAACACCGTAGGCGAGAATTTATTCGCGCTTGATACTCAACCACAAAGAGAAAAGTTATGATCAAAGTCGTTTTTTTTGCCGCCTTAAGAGAGCAATTAGATTGCAGTGAACTATCACTAAACTGTGATAATTTAACAACTGTCGCCGATGTAAAAGCACAACTTGCCAGCAAAAATGAACAATGGCAGCAAGTATTTGCCAATAGTTCGTTATTATCTGCAGTAAATCACGATATGGTTAATGGCGATCAGGTGATAAAATCAGGCGACGAAGTGGCCTTTTTTCCTCCTGTAACTGGTGGCTAACAATGACAACAAACAGCACCTCTGAAATATCCATACAAACAGCCGATTTTAACTTAGCTGATGAAGTCGCCTTACTTGAGCGCGATAATGCTATTGATGGTGCAGTGGTTACGTTTACCGGCAGGGTGCGTAACAAAAATGAAGGCAATAATGTTACTAGCTTAACCTTAGAACATTATTCAGGGATGACAGAAAAATCATTAGCCAAAATCATTAGCACTGCTAAATCGCGTTGGCAACTTGGTCGGGTAAAAGTTATTCACCGTATTGGCGAGCTTTTTATTGGCGAGCAAATTGTTTTTGTTGGTGTTACCTCTAGACACCGCCAAGACGCCTTTGCCGCCAATGAATTCATTATGGATTACCTCAAGGTTCAAGCGCCGTTTTGGAAAAAAGAAAGTACGGAGCAAGGTAATAACTGGTTAGACGCTAAAAGCAGTGATAAAAGCAAAGCGGCTAAGTGGTAGTTTAACAGCATGTTTTATAAGCTACTTTTTTTTATTTCATTAATCTTATCGGCAGCAAGTCATGTACATGCTGACAGCGCTAAAGATAAGCCGCTGCGCATTGCAGTTGCTGCTAATTTCACTCCGGTATTAAAAAAACTGCTACCTGAGTTTCACCAACAAACCAATATCGACACCCAAATTATCAGTGGCGCTACTGGCGCGTTATTTTTGCAAATAAGCCATGGTGCACCTTTTGATTTATTTATCGCTGCCGACAGCGCCAGACCAGCAAAGCTCGAACAACTCGGATTAACACTTGTTAATAGTAGACAGACATATGCTTTGGGGCAATTAGCCTTGTGGTCAGCAAATTCAAGCACACAACTTAGTGACTTAAGCTCTAAGCTAAAAAAATCATCACAACGTTTTGCCATTGCTAACCCTAATACCGCACCTTATGGAAAAGCAGCCAAAGAAACATTAGCACATTTAGGTTTATGGCAGCACTATAAAGACAAGTTGATTCAGGGCATTAATGTTAGCCAAACCTTTGCCCAAATTCGCAGCCATTCGGCTAATACTGGCTTAGTTGCAAACAGCCAACTTGTGTTAAATAATTTAAGTGGTGTTATTATTCCCTCAAGTTATCATCAACCAATAGCGCAGCAATTAGTGATTATAAAAAACAGTGATAACATTAATAACGCCAAACGTTTAAGTAATTATTTACTCTCAGCTAAAGTGCAGCAGCAAATTGTCAATTTTGGTTATGCTCCGTTTGAGCAAGAGAAACATAATGACTAACCCAGATTTACTTGCCCTAATTACCACCTTAAAAATGGCAGCGCTAACAACGGTGATTTTGCTATTGATTGGTACACCGCTGGCGTGGTTTCTTGCTAAGATGCAAAGCCGCTTTAAAGTCATTATTGAAGCCATAGTTGCCTTACCTTTAGTGCTTCCGCCAACTGTTCTAGGCTTCTATTTATTAATTGCATTTTCTCCACAACATTTACCAGGGCAACTTTGGCAACAAGCTACCGGGCAACAGCTCGCTTTTAGCTTTTCTGCTATTGTTATCGGCTCTGTACTTTACTCTATGCCTTTTGTGGTGCAGCCATTACAAAAGGCCTTTGAACAATTAGGCGAACCAATGCTTGAAGCAGGTGCTATGCTTGGCGCGGGTTCAACAGATAGATTTTTCACTATAGTTTTACCTATCACCAAAGCCAGTTTTATTACCGCTGCCAGTTTAGGTTTTGCCCATACCGTAGGCGAATTTGGTGTAATATTAATTATTGGCGGCAATATTCCCGGTGAAACACGGGTATTGTCAATTGCATTATTTGATCACGTGGAAGCCTTTGATTATGCCAAAGCCCATGTTTTAGCCATTAGCTTATTGGCTGGCTCTATGGTGTTATTATCTGCTATTTATCTATTAAACAGAGTGCCAAAGTCTACGGCTAAGCGCTGTAAGTCATGAATTGTCTCTCATTAGATTTTTCAATAACCTTGGATACGTTCAAGTTACAACTACAGCAAGATATCCATCTATCTGGCATTACCGGTGTTTTTGGTCACTCGGGCTCTGGTAAGTCTTCAATGTTACGAGCTATTGCCGGTTTAGAAAGTAAAATAACAGGCACTATTGTGTTAAACGAAAAGTGTTTAATTAATAGTGATTCGAAGTTTTTCATTAAGCCTGAACAGCGACATATAGGTTTGGTTTTTCAAGATTCTCGCTTATTCCCTCACTTAAATGTTTTAGAGAATTTAAAGTTCGCAGCAAAACGTTGCCAGAATAGGCGTTTAGACTTTAACGAAATAATTAACCTTACCGAGTTAGACTCGCTATTACACAAACATATAAATGAGCTATCTGGTGGTCAAAGACAACGAGTAGCTTTAGCCAGAGCAATTTTGGCTGAGCCGACATTATTGTTACTTGATGAACCATTAAGTGCCCTTGATAGAAAAGCGAAAGCAAGCCTATTGAAAATGCTGCTGATCATCCAAGATAAATTGCAGCTACCTATTTTATATGTAAGTCACTCACTTGATGAATTACAACAAGTTTGCGATAAGCTTTTAGTCTTATCTCAGGGAAAAGCCGTAGGTTTTGGTAACATTCACCACATGATTCATCAATTGAATCAATCGCAAAAGAATAGCTTAATTCAACAGCAAACGAGTATGTCCTTACCCATCAAGTCACTAAATAATGGTCATGGTTTAGCGGTTTTAAGCCTCAACGATAAAGATGAGATTTATTTACCAGCACTTGAGGGTAAAATTGATGTCGTAAAAAAAACACTCCGCTGTTTCATACTTGCCTCGGATATTAGTATTTCATTAACTGAGCCGTTAAATTCTTCAATTGTGAATCACCTATTAGCATCAATAACAGCAATCGATACTACAAATAATAAGGTATTAGTTACTGCAACCAGTGGTCAACAAACGTTTTTTGTTAGCATAAGTGTATTTTCGCAGCAAAAACTAGCCCTAAAAGTTGCTCAAAATGTTTACCTGCAGTTTAAAGCCAGCGCTGTGCGCACTTACCTTTACTAAGCTGAAAAAGGTTAAGCTAAAAAAGATTAAACTGAAAAAGTTATACGAGGAAATAACGTGTTAACCAACCAAGAACAACTAAAGTACTCTCGACAAATTATGATGGATAAAATTGGTGAGCAAGGTCAAATAGCGCTGCGCAATGCCAAAGTGTTAATTGTCGGTGTGGGTGGCTTAGGTAACCCTGCAAGTTTGTATTTAGCTGCTGCAGGTATTGGCACCTTATACTTAGCCGATGGCGATACCATTGAGCTAAGTAACTTGCCCAGACAAATTCAATTTAATGAGCAAGACATCAATAAAAATAAGGCTGATATTGCCGCAGAAAAACTCGGTGCACAATTTCCTGATAGCGATATTGAAGCCATTGATGACATGCTAGATCAAGAGCTATGCGACTACTACTTACCACAAGTCGACTTGGTGCTTGATTGTTCAGATAATATAACCACACGCTACCTCATTAACCAAGCTTGTGTTAACCATAAAGTCCCTTTAGTCATAGGTGCAGCAACAGGTTTTGATGGTCAACAATTAGTTGTTGACCCTAGAGATGAAAGCAGCGCTTGTTATCATTGTTTATTTCCAGCAACAGAAAAAGCGCCTGCTAATAACTGTCAAACATTGGGGATTTTAGGTCCTGTGCTAGCGATTATTGCCGGCATGCAAACGTTGCAAGCGATAAAATTGTTAACAAAAAATACAGCTCAAATTAATCAATTGAATTTGTTTGATGGCTTATCAAATCAGTGGCAGCAGTTTAGCATTAAAAAACAACAAAATTGCTGTGTTTGTGGTGGGGTTAAATAAGTTCAAGAGTTATACTAGATTAAGAGGAAAATTGCGCAACGAAAGGCAATGTGTAGGTGAGCATTTATATTTACAATCTGTGCTTACAAAGCATGAGATTAAAGCTTCACCTACAAGTAATACTACTATAAATTTTACTTGAGCTTTTTATTTAAATAAGCCCATATTTCGGTCGGTTACTGCTTCACGCCATCCCCCTAACCACTGCGATTTTGCATCAATATTTTCATAAGGACAATGTTCTTTTGATTTACCGCTAAGACCTGCTTGATAACCGTTTGAATGCGCTCTTCCTAACTTATCTCTTTTCTGTCTTCTCATTTTTAACACCTCGTAACTATATATTAAAATACCTTTTAAATTATCAGGTTAAATAAATTAACAGCTGATAAAAAACTACGTTGCGGCCGACCTTTCTACTTAACTTTATTACTTAACTCTGACTTTATAGCATCAGATAAATAGCCAATCGACGATTTATTTAAAAGTATTTTAGTCTTTGATGCAAGCGCAAAAAAAATGAAAAAAACTGCTAAAAAGTAATGTCTATGTTAATGAGAATTGATTACTTTTCGAGCTAAAACTTTCTCTTAAATAAAACAAATCTTTAGAAAAACGCAATCATTTTTTTATAGAATAAGGCGATATTAAAATGTAAATTTATAGATAAATTTGGTTTAAAACTTTCACTCTCGATCAAGGGTGTTTTAGTAATGACTCATCATTCACGTTAAATCATTCCACTCTCTAATCCAATTTACGATTTTTTTTGCCGGCATCGGATGCGCAATATAATAGCCTTGACCATAATCACAGCCCATTTCCGTCACCAAACTCATTACTTCAGCATCTTCAACCCCTTCAGCTATGATACGAATATTAAGTTTGTTTGCTAACGATATACTGGTGTTAATTAAAGAGAGTTGATTGAGGTGATCTTTTTGCTCAATAAAATAGCTTTTATCTAATTTCAAATACGTTAATGGCAGCTGTTGCAAGCGTTCTATCGTTGAGTGCACTTGACCAAAATCATCTAAAGCGAACTCGACACCACGCATATTTAACCGGTTAATATTGACTAATTCTTGTAACTTATCATCAGCCAAAACACCTTCTGTAACCTCTAAGCATAAATTTTGTGCTGGCATATCAAATTGCTTTAACAACATAAGTACAGTGTCTGCAAATTCAAGTTGCTGCAAAGCAATAGGTGATGCATTAACAGATAATTTTATATCAATACCAAGTTGATGCCATTTCCGCCAATCGCTTAACGATTTTTTCAATACCGCCAAAGTAATATGAACAATAAGCTCACTTTCTTCCGCTTTATCAATAAACCTATCAGGCGACACCATCCCTAACCTGGGGTGATTCATACGACAAAGTGCTTCTACCCCCATAAAATTACGCTTAGCTAGACTTACTTGAGGTTGATAAAGCACCTCTATATCATTATTTTTGATAGCACGTATTATTTCATAATTCTTAAGAGGTGCAGCTCTGTCATATTTTGTACGAGAAACACCAATTTTATTAATGATTTTTTCAAAATCGACTTCATGAATAGGCTTTAACAATGTACCGATATAGTTTAATCCATATTTCTTCGTTAACGTTTCAACCGACGATATAATTTGTGTCGATACGCCACTCATAATAACGACATAACCTTTATACTCAATTTGAGTAAGCTGTTCTAAAAGTTGAATTCCATCAACGTTAGGCATGTTTAAATCTAAAAACAACAAATTCATGTGTTTAGATTTACGAAGAACTTGCATTGCCTCGGGTGCTGAAGAAGCTGCATGGACATTAGTAATGTTGAAATTTTCTTCCAGTACTTTTGCAACAAAATTTAAAATAGCGACACTATCGTCCACTAGTAAAACATTTAGCCAATCAAAGCTTTTAGTTTCCATGTTAGCTCCCTGCTTAATTGTTAATATCTACAGAAGTTTATACCTATACATAGGAATAGGAGTACTAAGTATTGCTCAAAATTGATGTAAAGCAAGGCTTATGGAAAACAAGTTGCTTTATCACCAAATGACAATAAAACAGATGCAAAAAATAGAGTAAACTAGCGTTAAAATGCTGTTTATTTTTACAAAAGAAGTGGAATGGTAGATTATTAAACAATGAAAATTAAACTAGATAACCTTGAAAGCCCAGAGATCATAAAACTCTTACAAGAGCATCACGATAAAATGCTAAGACACTCTCCACCCGAAAGCGTTCATGCGCTTGATTTAACGGCGTTAAAAGCTGACGATATTACCTTTTGGTCTGCGTGGAGTAACGATGAGCTTGCTGGATGCGGTGCCCTAAAAAGACTAAATAGTGAGCACGCAGAAATTAAGTCTATGCGTACATCAAAGCAGTATTTGCGACAAGGGGTTGCTGCGAATTTATTAACACACATACTCGTCTTTGCTAAAACACAGCATTATAAAAAAGTGAGCCTAGAAACCGGTACAATGGCTGCTTTCATTCCCGCACAAAAATTGTATAAAAACTTTGGCTTTAAAACATGCCCGCCGTTTTCAAACTATCAACTAGATCCCCATAGCATGTTTTTAACAAAGGCATTGTAGTTTGCTTAAATTAAGCACCAATTAAAATTGTTAACTATAATTTAAAACGTCATCATAACTTTGTTGGTTTATCATGCGGCAATTATATTTTGCAATGTTTTTTAGTGCTGGTTTATTTATGTCCTTTGCACATGCATGCCAGCTCACAGTGCAAATAATGCAGTTTCCTCCTTTAGCGTTTAAAAGCAGTCAGAATCAATGGTCTGGCTTAAATGTTGATTACATCAAAGCCTTGCTTGATAAAGTAAATTGTCACTTCGAATTTGCTGAATCACCATTTGCCCGTGGTTTAAAGTTATTAGAGCACGGTGCTGTCGATATGACGGTAAATATTTCTAAAACTGATTCTAGAAAAAGTCACTACTATTTCATAGGCCCTCAACGCGTTGAAACAATTAGACTGGTCAGCCGAAAAGGCAGTCTACCCTTGGTCAGTTCATGGCAAGAAATGGCTGAATTAGAAGGCACCTTAATAAGGCAAAGAGGTGCGTATATAGGTAAAGAAGTTGAACAAATATTCAATAACAGCGACCTGTTAGATGAACGGGTAATGTTATTTACCGATAATGAAAAGCGTATCGAAATGATTAAAAAAAATAGAGCTGACGGTTTTTTTATCGAATCCACTTACCTTTATTATCAACTAAAAAACAACCCTGACTATAAAATTCTTGAAGTGCACCCTATTATTATCAATAAAGAACCGGTTTATTATGCTTTTAGCAAAAAAACAACCTCACTTGAGCAACTAAAAAAGCTAAAAAAAGCCTTTGAGCAATTACAAAAAACCACTAAATTCCAAAACATTGAAAATAAGTATAATCAGTTTTAACAAGATTTATTTTGTTATTTGGTCATATAACTACACCCAAATAACTTAAATTTTTAGCATTACTGCACAATAACTTGCTGGCCTTCCTTTAACCTTTCTGCACCTCGTATGGCAATTTTATCACCCGTTTGCAAGTCACCTTGAATTGAGACTCGATCAAATGTTCCTTTACCTACTTTTACTAACAAACGATGCGCTTTGTTTTCACTATCAACTTTAACAACAAAAGTGCCATCTTTACGTAAAATAAGTGCATCACGATGAATAGTTAAGCTTGGTCGAATATCTTGAACAGGAACTGTTACTTTAACTAGTTGCCCTGCTACCCAAGACTCATTTAAATGTTCAGGTATTTGAATACGCACTTCAAATGTTTGCGATAGCGGATCTGTACTTGGGATCACTGACGTTACTTGGGTTGAAATTTGCTGCCCTATCGCTTGTAAATTTAGCTCAAGCCCTTTACGTACAAACGCTAAATATTTCACTGGTACAAACAGGCGAACTTCTAAATGCTCGGTATCAAGCAGCTTTAATAAAACATCACTTCGATTAATATCACTACCTGCGCGAACAGTTCGTTCTGTTACTACGCCAGCAAAAGGTGCTTTTACAGTAGCTCTTTGTAACTCATCTTCAATTTGTTTTAATTTCAAGATAGCAATTTCGCTATCAGCTTGTGCTAACTCATATTGAGATTTAGTTTGATCTAATTGAAACTGAGAAGTGGAATTAGTATTTTTAAGCTTTTGCAGTCGCTGTAACTCATTTTTAAAATAACGTGAATTGATATTGGCGCGTTTTATTTGTGCCTTTTGCTCAGCTTGCTTTAATTGTAATGGTAATAAATCCATTTTAGCTAACACATCTCCTCGTTGTACCATTACCCCTGGTTCTTGCAACCACTCAAGTCGGCCACTAACGCCCGCGGTAATATTCACATAAGAACGACTGTGTAGCGTGCCCATTAGATCAGCATTAGCAGCTAAAGCAACTTCGGTTACTGTGTCTATTTTAACAGGGCTGGCTGGTGTCTCAGCAGCGCTCGATATGTGACTATTTAATAACAAACATGCCATTGTTGTTAAAAATACTTTTCTAAATATAACGTTTTTCATAACTTTCTCCGAGCCGTGTTTAACTAATGTTGGCTTGTAATGGTAATGTTTCTTCAACTTCTAAATGAAGATCTTCAATGTTATTGTTCGCATCACTATTCTTCTTTGTTGGCTGCTCACCCAACCTTAATAAGCTAGGAAATAACACCAAAGTAAAAATTGCGCTGATAAACATGCCGCCAACAATCACAGTAGCTAAGCCGCGGTATATTTCACTACCTACACCCGGCATTACCATTAATGGCAACATACCAAACAGACTTGTTAATGTGCTCATATAGACAGGTCTGGCACGAATTCGAATAGCTTGTGCTACAGCACGCCTTCTTGATAAACCTTCGCGCTGTGCTTGTCTGGTTTGATCTACAATTAAAATCGCATTGTTTACTACGAGTCCCAATAAAATAATAAACCCAATCATGGTAAGTAAATCTAATGACTGATAAGTAATTAAATTCAACAGGTTAAGACCAACGACACCGCCAGCAACAGCTAATGGCATAACCAGTAAAACCAATAAACTATCTTTAGGTGATTTGAATAAAGCCGTCATTAGCAAAAATAAAATGATCAAGGCTAAAATAAAGTTTTGCACCATATCGCTAATGGCAGCAGCCATTTTGTTAGCATTTCCACTGAGTTGAATTGATGCATCAATGGGCAACTGTGCTTTCATCTTAGGAATGATTTTTTCATTAATAAGTACTAATGCTTCTTCTAAAGACATAGTTGCAGGTGGTGAAATTTGAATACTAATGGTTTTTTTACCATCAACACGTCGTAAACTTGTTGGCCCAGCTGTTCTTGAAAGCGTTGTTAACTCACCGATAGTTTGCACACCGGCTAAAGGTGAATATATTGGCAATGCGGCTAACTCATCAGGCGTTTGCCACTGTTTACCACGCAAAATAACATTTACTCTATCGTTTCCGTCGAAGTATTCTCCAATGAATAAGCCACTGGTGTATGCCCGAATAGCATTGGCTACACCGCGACGCGTCAAACCTGCTTGTGAAATACGTTGATCGTTTGGCGTTAAATTCAGTTCAGGTTCAGACAAACTCAAACCGGGGTTAGGAAAAGCAGTTGTCCCCTCCATCGTTTCATTGATGGCATCAATGCCAACTTGTGCAACTGACATTAAACTTTCAATATCAGGACCTTGAACATTCAGCTCAACTGTTCGACCATTTCCCCCGCCTGAAACATTAATCATTGAACCTCGAAATAAAAACGCTTGTGTGTCTGGCAAGCCACCTAAAACTTCTGAGCGAAGTACGTTCATCAACTCTTCAACACGGGTTGGATCGTCTGAGTAAACGAAACCTCCGGTTGCACCTGAGCCAAATGAAAAAAAGTTATAACTTTTAATTTTTGGTTGCTTCTCACCTGAAAGATAAGGGGCTAACCTTTCTTTTACTAGCGATGCCATTTCTTCTTCAATAAATTCAACATTTCCGCCCGGTGGCATATTTAAGCTAAAAAAGAAGCCATCAATTGGTGCTCGGGGCATAAAATCTGTTTTAGGCATTAATAATGCTATGACTAACAACGAGCCACCTAGTAAAAAGGATATCCAACTAACGCGCTTGGTTTGTGTATTAGTTAAACGCATCACAAGGCTAGTGAGTTTTTCCCAATAATGGGCAAAAGGATCTACATCATTTTTGGATTTAAGCCAGTAATGGCTAGCTATAGGTAAAATAGTTATTGCCGTTATTAGTGATGCAATAACAGCAATAGAAAGAGTGAGCGCTAAATCTGAAAACAATTGCCCTTCTATTCCTGCCATAAATAAAATTGGTAAAAATATTGCGACACTGGTCGCAGTAGAGGCAAATAATGCACCGGTAACTTGTAAGGCGCCACGCATAACTGCTTTGCTCCCTTCCATACCTAAACCACGTAATCTAACTATGTTTTCTTGTACTATAATCGCCGCATCTAACACTAAGCCTACAGAAAAAGCTAAACCCGCTAGTGATATAACATTTAAACTACGATCAAATATCGCTAAAGCAACAAAAGCTACCATTAAAGAAATAGGAATAGTGACGGCAATAATGAAAATATTGCGCCAGCCTCGTAAGAACAGCCATAAAATAGCTAACGCTAACACAATACCCAACCCTAAATTATTTTGTACTAGCTTTAGCGCATTACGAATATGAACCGATGAGTCAAAGCTTAAATCAATAACCAAGCCCGCATCTTTCATTGGCCCTTCATTAAGCTCTTTAATAGCGATGTTTATCTCATCTAATAATGCAACGGTATTGGCATCATTTTGTCGCTTCAATGTGAAATAGTACGACGGCTGTCCATTTCGCATATTAAAGCCAAAGCGATCAACTAAGGTATTTTCAACGGTAGCAATATCTTTTAAGTAAATAGGACGTTCACCACTATAACCAATAATCATTTCAGTTAAATTAGAAACATCATATTGCCCTGAAAATCTCACTGTGTATTGCCTTCTACCAACATTAGCAACACCAGCAGAAACATCACTAGCTCGTGTGATAGTGGAACTAATATCAGCAAGTGACAAGCCTAATGAAGCGGTTCTCAGTGGATCAAATGTTATTCTTAACTCCCTAGGTCGGTGGCTTTGCAAATTAACTTGCCCCATACCTTGAATACGAGAAAAACGTGGGCGAACAACATCTTCTATTAATTTTTGATACTTACCCAAATCTTGAGCTGGGTTACCGGGCAAGGTTTTGATCATAAGCGATGCCGTATTTGGACCACCTCTCCCTCCACCAGCAGAAATAATAGGGTCCATTGCATCGAGCGGTATTGGCGGTGCTTGATTCATATTATTAATCACATCAAGCATCGCTTTTTGCATATCAGCACCAACATCAAAGGTGAGTGTGATATTACCAAAACCACGTCGAATATTAGTAGTGACTTTAGTTACGCCTTGGGTATTTTTAACTACATTTTCAATGGGCTCTATAATGACCGATTCCATCTCTTCAGGTGCTGCACTGGCCCAACCGGTGGAAATATTTATTTGTGGTTGTTCAATATCAGGTGTTAATTGAATAGGAAGTTTAAACACACTCAAAAACCCAAATACCATAATTAGCGCAACGACAACAATAATAGCAGCAGGATTTTTTAAAGCAGCACGGGTTATATTCATTTATTCCATCCTATTTTACGGATTGGTAATTTTATCTTTGACGGAGTATAAACTTAGCCGTCCCAAATGCTAAAAAGGATCAGTTCAGTTACATTTTATTTACGATGAAAGGCGCTTTTGAAACATTAGGTTACAGGCAGTCATAACTTGAAAGAAAATTGATAATAATTTAACAATGCTTTGAATGGAGAAGCTACAAAATCAGGTGAAAATTTTTTGGGGACATAGAAAAGAATAAGTAACCGCTAGGCTTGTATAAGAAGCGCAAGCGGTTACTTTGAATGTTTGAGCTAACACATAAGCCGGGTTTTGTATCTTCCAAAGGAAGTGACAATCATTCGTCTAGGCCTTAACTCGCGCTAAGGCTCAAGCAACCTACCCGGTTCCAACGCGAGCCACGTCATAAGGAACCCTATTTGGTCTTGCTCCGGGTGGAGTTTACCCTGCAATTACTGTTACCAGCAATCCGGTGCGCTCTTACCGCACCCTTTCAGCCTTACCTGTTCCGCAAGCGGTCATCGGCGGTCTTCTCTCTGCTGCACTTGTCGTCGGCTTGCGCCGCCCAGGCGTTACCTGGCACCCTGCTCATTGGAGCCCGGACTTTCCTCCCCTCACTGAATAAATTCAGCAAGCAGCGATTGTCTAGTCAACTCAAGGCGCATTCTACCGCAATCGTGAATTAACGCTACTGTTATTCGCCCTCAAATGACAATTACTCTGGCAAAACGCCAATTTTTCGTCCGTAATCTTGGTAACTGTTTAGATTAATTTCATCACTGGCTGTGCGTTGATGGCGTTCGCGTTGCGCTTGTTGAATAGCTGCTGACGATTTAACACCTGTACCTTCAACAATTCGATTCATTAAATTAAACAATCCACAAATTGAAGCGGCATCAAAAATGGCTTGTTGTGGCCAACCTGCATCTATAATAGCTTCTCTATCAGCATCTACTACTTTTGAAGGGGTTAAAGTTAGTTTTTTAACAAAGCTCAATACGGGTAATAAGCATTTCTCAACACCACTTTTATCAATATCCGTAAATAATAACTCAACCTGCTCTTCAGTAAAATCAAACGTGGCGGCAATAATTTTATGAGCACCAAAGCAAAACTGACATTGGTTTAGCCCCGAAACATAAGCGGCAATTAATTCACGTTCGGCAATGGTAAAAGGTGAATCTGGGTGTCTTAATAAACGATCATGATACTCAAGTAACGGCGGAACAGTGTATGGGTTAGCTTTAAGTACATCGGCAAGATCTAGCGTTGGTTTTTCACTCACTTCATTCTCCAAATTTGTGCTGTAAAGTTATTGTTTTGTGGCTTCATCAAACAAGAACCGTTAATGTGAATGATCATTTCAAAAAAGTTACTTATGCAAACTACCCCAAGATAT